>Ga0182745_1000082_pt1 | contig 140219 bp, 117 predicted proteins | sample eDN3rd30CKraftBY_FD_128523 | JGI IMG/M metagenome (GOLD analysis project Ga0182745, IMG submission 128523) | Enriched backyard soil microbial communities from Emeryville, California, USA - eDNA 3rd pass 30_C Kraft BY (version 2) (version 2) | ecosystem: Environmental > Terrestrial > Soil >...
CGGTGACGTCGGAGGAGAGGAGTTGTCCGTGGCCGGGGTGTTGGGCGAGGACGGGGGTGAGGTTGATGATGGCGGCGTCGCCGGGGTTGCCGGTGACGGGGAAGCAGCGTCGCGCGCCGGGCGTGATGATTGCCTGTGGCGGGGGCGCTCCGAGGCGCATCGCGCCGTCGACACCGACGCCGATCGAGCGTGGGAGGTCGGTGGCGAGATCGATGATCCAACCGCCGTCGACCGGCCGTGCTGTGGCGGTGACCGGCTCGCCGACCGGTGTGGTCGTGATGACGGTGATCATCTTCAACGCGGTACCGGTGCGTGTCATCCGGACGACTGGTGCCGGCGTCCGATGGCCGTCGGCGTTCGAGAACCAGCCGAGGGGTGGGTTGGTCTGGCCTTCGACGACCGATGTCGAGCCAACGTCCTGGCCGGGTAGGGGGACCTGGAGGATGTGCACGTCGACGTTGCCCGAGGGGTGTCGGGCGACGACCGAACCGGGTTCGGAGCGCAGCACACGGGAGCCTGGCGGAAGATGCCACAGCTGGTCGAACGGCCCCGGTGTGGAACGGGTGGCGGCATCATGTACGACCATGACACCGTCGTCGGGCAACACGAGCACCCCACGGGTCCGGGGCGCGGCGTACGGCTGGTCGCGAACCTCGTCGAACCGCCACCCGTCGCCGGTGGCCGACCTGACCAACTGTGTCGGCTGGCGGAGGCGGAACGGCGTGTCGGGGAGGAGCAGGACGTTGTGTGCCTCCGCCGAACGGAGTGCTTCCCGGTAGCCGGCGTCGCGGTAGCCGGAGTGGCCGGAGTCGATGAGCACCTCATGTCCCTCGACCCAGAACGTCACCGAGGTGTGGTCTTCATGACCATGCAGGTCCCGGCCCGGGCCGAACCTCAGCGTCCAGTACGTGGAGTCGGCGAAGTTCTCCCAGCTATTGCGGCCGACGACGTAGCCGCCCCGGAACACCCGTTGGGTTCCCGTGGGCGGCTCCCCTGCCGTACCCCGCGATACGGTGTAGACGGTGGGAGAACCTTCGGGTGTCGGGGCCTCGGTCGTGGTGAAGCTGTCGCCGATCGGGGTGGTCGTCCCGTCGGGTGCGCTCATCCAGGCCAGCCATTCGAGCAGGGCGGCCCGGCGCGACGCGATCTCGGGAATCGGCGCCTGCCCGCACACCTCGAGCTGGCGTTCCACGTTCCCCCACTGCTCCCACACGAAGCGTCCGTAGCCGGGCGCCTGTTCGAGCAGCACCCCGTCGGCGTCGATCATGGTTGTGATCAGGCGGCTGAAGCCGTCGCGTGCCTGTGCCAGCCAGTCGGCGTTGTCGAGCTCGCAGCCTGCCATCAGCAGGCCGAGGTACGGTGGCAGGGCCTGATTCCAGTCGGCGATCGCTCCGGCCTGTCCCGCGAGCCACTGTGCATGCGACGCAAGGGCGCTGCGAACTTGGGTGTCCCCGCTGGCCGACGCGACACAGGCCAACGCGGTCGCCCGTTGGCCAGCGTACATGGGGTACCAGGCCTCGGCCGGACGGGGCCCGCTGGCGGGAGGGTTGTCGGCGGCGAAGTCCAACGAGATCTGCACCGCCCGTGCGAGGTAGCGCTGATCACCCGTGCGTCGGTACCCACGCACGAGTTCCTCGAGCCACTTCAGGCTGTAGAAGAGCAGCGCCGACTGCGTGTCGAGGGAGGGCTGGTTCCAGTCGACATCGCCGGTGCCGATCTGGACCGTGACCGACGACGGCAGACGTACCGTGCCGCGCAGCAAGCCGTCGGCGGTGTTGATCGTCATCAGTCCGTTTGCCGGGAGGCAGACCCCGTCGGCCGAAGCGCCGACTGCCGGCGGCCGAGTGACGATCGCCCCACTCAGCGCGATCAAGAAGGCGAGCAACACGCGGAATCGCATCGACATACTTGTCGGTGCGCGCCGGCTTGATCTCAAACGCAGAGGCACTCCATCGAGGCTACGGCCCGCTGGCCCTCACGTCGCCGGACGGATCGCTAGCCTTCCAGGCGTGCTTCAGGAACCGCCGGCCAGCGCTGACTCGTCAACGTTGGTAGCCGTCGGCTCACCGTTGCAGGAACTCCACGCGGTACCGGCCACCCCTGAGTATCTCCGACGTATGTGGGAAAAGCGCGACTTCATCGCCGCCCTTCCCATCGAGCAGTTGCGCACGTCGCATCAAGCGACCCTGCTTGGCAACGTCTGGCACCTGGGGAACCCGATGTTGTCGGTGGCGGTGTACTACGTCATCTTCGGCATCCTGCTGAACTCCAGCCGCGGGATCGACAACTACATCTTGTGGCTGGTCATCGGTGTGTTCGTCTATCGACTGACCAGTTCTGCGATGAGCGGTGGTGCGAGTGCGGTGTCGTCGAACACAGGACTGATGCGATCTGTGCGATTCCCTCGTGCGGTCCTGCCCCTCTCGTCGGTGTTCAGCCACTTGCTCACGTTTGGTTTCGAGCTCTCGATCATCGCTGCCGTGGCCATGCTGACCGGTGAGGGGATGCACCAGCGTTGGTTGTTGCTGCCGTTGGTGATCCTTCTCCAGACGACCCTGAACCTGGGACTGGCCTTCTTCACCGCCCGGCTGAACGACATGTTCCGCGATGTCCAACAGATCATTCCGTTCCTGATGCGGCTGTTGATGTACGCCTCCGGCGTCATGTTCGACGTGCGATCGCGTGCCGCTGACGGTCCGGGCTGGGTCCACACGATCATTGAATGGAACCCATTGCTGGCCTTGATCGATACATATCGCTGGGTCTTCCTGGGCACCCCCGTCAGCGGTGGGGAACTGCTTCGGCTCGTGATCGTGGCGCTCGCCACGTTGATTGTCGGTTTTCGCTTCTTCGTTGCCGCCGAGTCCAGCTACGGGCGCGGCTGATGACCAGCATGGCCGAGTTGGAGGAGCTGGCGCGGCAGGACCCGGCGTCCGAGTACGGGAAGGCGTATCGGCGCGCAAAGCGGGCCGAGGCGTTGGTGGCGCAGGAGCTAGCCGCGGCGCCGGCGATCGAGCGGGTACCCCGCGAGCTCGGAGGCGTAGCGATTCGGGTGGAGGACCTGCATCTGAACTACGAGGTGTTCGAGGACCGTCGTGCGGCGTTGCGCGAGCGGATTGTCAACCGCAAGGGCAGCGGGCGAAGTGTCGTCCGGGCGCTCCGCGGTGTCTCGTTCGAGATCCGCGAAGGTGAATCGGTCGGTGTCATGGGGGTGAACGGGTCGGGGAAGTCGACACTGCTGGCAGCCCTGGCCGGCTTGCTTCCCGCCACGTCGGGGCAGATCCTGGTATCGGACGAACCCAAGTTGCTCGGAGTGAACGCGGCTCTCTTGCCGGGTGCACCCGGTCGCCGGAACATCCGCCTCGGGCTGCTGGCTCTCGGTGTCCGACGGGACGACGTCGATGGAGTCGCTGAGCAGATCATTGAGTGGACCGAGCTCGGTGAGGCAATCGATCGACCGCTGAGGACGTACTCATCGGGTATGCGCGCCCGGCTGCACTTCGCGATCGCCACCGCCGTCAAACCGAGAATCCTTCTGATCGACGAGGCGCTGAGCGTCGGGGACAAGAACTTCCGGGCGAAGTCAATGGAGCGCATGCGCGAACTCCAGGCCTCGGCGGGTGTGCTGATGATGGTGAACCACTCCGCGGCAGAGTTGCGCCTGTCGTGCGATCGCGGGATCTGGATCGACGACGGAGTGGTGGCCGCCGACGGCCCGATCGACGACGTGCTCGCGGCCTACGAGGCGTCGTAGCTCAACGTCGAAGGGCGTCGACGACCGCTGACTCGGCCGTCGTGCCGATGCCGACGCGCTCGTTGACGACCGCCAGGACCGAATGCAGGCGCGGTGTCGCGGTCCCGGTGGTACCGACTACGAACACAGGCCGGATCCAAGCGAACGAGCGGTCGCCGAGGATCGGCGTCATCGGCCCGAAGAACACCTTCGAGCCGTTGCTGTTGAGCAACGTGAACAGCTGCGACACGTCGGAGTCGGACGCGATCAGGCTCTGCGCCACGCGTGGGCTCGTGAGCTGCTCTCCGTTGTCGAGCTGAAGTCGCACCAGATCGAGCTGACCGGTGTCGTTGTCACCCACGGCGATCGCGATCATCTCGTCTCGCCCCGAGGCGGGGTTCCCGGCGGCACCCGGGCTGTAGGTGCGATAACTCACCCAGTCCGCGCCGGCCTCCGATCCGGCGAGCATCGTGACGGCCGCGGCGGGACCCTTGCCCGGATCCTCTGCCGAGGTTCCTGCCGACGGCGACACGATCCACGAGTCGGTGCCCGAGAACAAGGCTTCGGCGTCGTCGACGTGGTACTGGGCGAGCATGTTGGTGGTGACAGTGAACAGGTCGTGCCCGAATCGACGGTGCGCTTCGACCTCCGCGGGAACCGTGCTGATGTCCTCGAACAGTCCGGGAAGGATGCGGTCCCAGAGTTGCAGCACCGGGTCGGTGGCGCCGGCTGCCGTGCGGTAGAAGTGCACGCTGCCGTCGTAGCCGTCGACGGTCACCAGAGCTGCCCGACGGAGGTAGTTGACTTCGCCGACCTCGGTCGCTCGGGGCAGACCGGACCGATCCGCGAACTGGGCGAAGGGGTAGTTCGTCGAGGTGGTGTAGGCGTCGATCAGCCAGACGATTCGGCCGTCGACCACCACCGGATACGGGTCGCCGTCGAGTGCGAGGAACGGTGCCAGGGCGTGCACCCGCTCGCGCAGGTCGCGGCGGTATAACAACTGCGTGTCGCTGGTGAACTCCGACGTCGCGGCGACGTTGTAGTCGCGCAGGGCAAGCGCGGCGACCAGCCGGCGCCACGTCGAACCGACCGGGACTCCGGTGGTCCCGTCGAAGACCGAGCCGTTAACCTCGGTTCGCTTGGTTCCGGTGAAGGCGTACCACCCGGGACTTCCCTCTCCGAAGTACACCGCGGGTTCTTCCAAACCGAGGTCGCTCGAGGGATCGAGGAACGTGAGGACGCCAGCCTCGCTGACGTCGTCGGCCGGCGCGATGATCGCACCTTCTCCGTGGGTGTAGACGAGATGCTCCTGTACCCAGCCGTGCTCGGGAAGTTCGGTGCGGGCGAGGCCGCGCACGGCAATCGCCACCGGTTGCGTGGTCCCGTCGAGGTCGTAGCGGTCGAGATCGACGTCACCGACCCGTGTGCCACGGCTCCCCTGGAGGATCTGGAAGGCGGCAGGGAGCTGATCCGTGTCGAACAACGGCAGTCGTTCCGTGTCGAGCGAGGCGGCGCCGTCCGTGGAGAGGACACGAGTGGACGTACCGACCTCCGCGAGCGCGTAAGCCTCCTTGGTCGCGGCGAGGTTGAGTGCGATGTAGGTGCTCTCACGTTCCGCTTCGGCCGGTGCGACGACGGTGCGTTGGAGCAGGGTCGGCAGTGCGACGACGACGACGAGGTGAGTGATCAGCACCGTGCCAAGCGTCGCTGCCGGCCATGCCGGACCGAGCCGCCGGTACGCGAACAGCAGCAGGGTGACGGCTCCGGCGATGGCGGCGATGGCCAGGGGCCGATAGGCGACACCTGCGCTGTGCAGCAGTGCCCAGCCGGCGCCGTGGAAGCGACCCTCCGGCTTCGAAGCTAACGAGGGGTACTTCACAAACCAGTAGTCGACGGCGCGCACGACGAGCCACGCGGCCCCGAGCGCCGACAAGTGGGCGACCGCTCGCGGCGACGACCGCCGCCCCCGGATGGGGAGCCGTACTGCCCCCCGGAAGAAGAAGATGGCCCAGGCCATGATCAACGTGACCATCAGCAGCGACATCAACCACGCGGTGACCGCCGACAGGAACGGCAGACGGAACAGGTGGAAGCTCAGGTCGTAGCCGACCACCGGCGTCGTGACGTCCAGATCCTCGGCCGAGGTGAACATCAGCCATTCCTGCCAGTATCCGCCCGCCGCTCGGGCGATGAGCGCGGTGAACCACAACGGCAGCAAGTAGGCCAGCCAGCTCAGCGACGGTCCGAGGCGAGCCGCCGCGAGCGCGATCGGGCGAAACGTCTTCTGCCCCTCGGGCGGATCGGTGGCCAGCGCCCGCCGATTCGACACGACCATTACCGCGAGCGAGACGACACCGGCGACGGCGATCAGCGTCAACCGTGCGCCGAAGCGTCTGCTCCACACCGGAGCGTCGGTGAGCTCGGCGTACCACCACCGGTCGAGCAGCGCCCCCGCCAAGAAGTGCAGCCCGCGATAGCCCAGGTAGACGAGTACCACAGCAAGGGCACATCGCCGCTGGAGCCGACTTCGCCGATCCAGCCACGCTACGAGCGGGAACGATCGAAGGTCCTCCGTTGGCACGATCGGTGAGGCTACCCGCGGCTCTGATGGCCGCCCTACGCTGTGGCTGCCGGTGTGCGTGGGTTGATCGGGATCTCCATGAGGTCGGGCCAGGCGATCGTGATCAGTTCGTGCAGAACTCGACCGGCAGCGCGATCCGGCTCGGGTGCAGCGAGCATCGCGTCCAGGATGCGGCGGCAGTTGAACAACGAGAAGGTCTCGAACGCCGGGTCCGACTCGATCGCCACCAGTGCGTGCCACGCGCCCATGCGGTGCTCCCAGTACTGGAGATCGAGGGCTGATCGGAGCTGCGACGCGCTGGAGAAGCTGGTTGCCTGACGGAAGTCGTCAAACGCCGCACTCATCTCGAGTTCCACTTCGACCGGGAGCGCTGCCCGCCTCGGCCGCAGGTACACGTCGGTCATCATCGCTCCACTGTTCGGCTCGTCGGTGACCTTGCGACTCGTCTTGTAGAAGCAGCGACCGATCTCGGGCAGATTCGATCGGATATGCGCGTCGGCGGCCGGGTCGGCGATCGTCTGGTAGGCGCTGACGGCGGCGGACTGGTGCCGGTGGTAGGTGTTGAGCTCCCACCGGTCGTGGCCAGGCCCGAGCTGGAGTACCTCGTGACGCAGTCCGAACCTTGCGGCCAGCGCGAGCGAGACGGACACGTCGACGGCGTCGGCTTTGATCCCGCTGGCGAGCGCCTTGCCCTGGAGCTCGTCGGAGAGCTCTGCTGACCAGTCGACGTCGTGGGATGCTTGACGGGCGTGTGTTGTCGGATGGCGGGTGTAGGTGAAGTACCTGGCGTGATCGGTAACGAGCCGCAACCCGGCCAACGTCGCCCGGCTGTCGACACCCGCGGTGACCGAGACGAGTGGCGAGGGGAACCGTGTCCGGATCGCATCGGCGACGCACTGGAGGTGCGCCAACAACTCGGCGGCGGCTTGCTCGGCCGTGAGCGGAGCGAGGTCATGGCGAGGCCAGATGCGGGTGAGCGCGCCGCTGCTCACCTCGAGTTCCTGGTTGGGAGGGAGCAGCACGATCTCCCCGTAGGGGGTCATGCGGCCTGGAAATCCGTACTTCGTGAAGCGCGCGAAACCGACGCTCGGTCCCTGTCTCCCCAGTACCAAGGCTGCCAGCGCGGCGTGCGAGGCAACGACGGGGCCGTCGATCTGATGGAACACGGCACGCATGCCGGTTGCGTCCGAGGTCACTCGCCAACCGCTCCGTTCGCTCCGTCGATAGATCAGCGTCCACCTTCCGTTGAGATTGTCGAGCGCCTCGTAGAACGCCCCGGGTGAGTGCGCCAGGTAGGTCGCCAACCGGTCGGCTACGGCAGCGTTGGTCGTCTGCGGCCGATCCCCGTCGAATGCATGACCGATGAGCACCAGTGAGGTCTCGCTGGCGGTCGCTCGGCAGGCGGCGGTGAACGGGTGGAGGTGCAGGGTCAACGTGTCGAGGTACTCGGTGCGCCATCCGGGCAACGGACAGGGGTACGCGTTCGGGGCCAGCAGAAAGCCCCTTGCGAACAGATCGTCGCCGAGTTCGTGCACTGCCCGGTCGACCTTGTCGCCCAGGTTGATCCCCCGATCGGGCTCACCCACCATCTTCAGTCACTCAGACTGCCGTCTACTGCGCGCGAGCTGGCGTCGCCACCGCCCGACCCGGTTGGCGAAGCGGATTGCCTTCCGGGACTCGAGTCGTCGCAGCTCTTGCCGGAGCCCCGCGACCTGTTGCTCGAGCTGCTCCGTGCGGAGCCGCAGACGGTCGACTTCCGACGTGCAGAAGCTCCGGATTGCACCGAGGTCTTCGATCGCCAGCAGCCACCGCGCGTCGGGCGACTCGAGCCAGGTGAGGGCGCCGAGCGGCGACAGGGCACGCATCCCGTCTTCGGTCCAGCCGTCGTGTGGAGCGGACGCGGCGATGATCAACCGTTGGCGGCAGTGCTGTCGAACCTCGGCAAGACGTGCGGTGAGGGAGATGCCTTCGCTGGCAGGTACTTCGAGAATCACCACGTCGAACTGCAGGCCCGGAAAGGGAGAAGCTCGGTGGAGTGTGACGTCTGGGGCGGAGACGGCAGCGTCAGCGAAGGGGGAAGCATCCCAGCCGTGGACCTCGTTGAATCGACCGACGGCGGACAGCAGGTTCAGCAGCTCTCCCGTGCCATGAGTGATGCCGAGCACCGTTCCGCCGGCACCAGCAGCGTCGAGCAGTGCCGACAGGTACTTCCAATGGTCTCGATGCTCGGCACCGGAGAGGGCGACATACTGCCCGATGACCTCGGCCGTGGTTGATGTGATCGGGCGGCGTCGAAGGGCGATCGACGCTGTCGCTGTGGCCATCACAAGCGTTCAACGTTGTCGGCCTCGGCGCGGCCGCGTGTGTCGAACACGAGTGAACTGAGCCGAGCGATCTCGGTGAGGTCATAGCCTTGGTGGTGCTGAAGCAGCACGGTCAGGTCGGCCCGGGTGAGGTCGGTGTCGAGATCGCTGCTCATCTCGACCGCAACGTCGTCGACCACGAATGCTGATAAGTGTGGATCGTGCCCGATCACGTTCGCGCCAAGCTTGCGCAACTCGGTGATTACGGCTCGGGCGGGCGTCTCGCGGTCGTCAGCGATATCAGGCTTGTAGGTCAACCCGAGCACCAGTACCGTCGACCCGTTGACCGCCTTGCGGTGGCGATTGAGTAGATCCTGCGAGCGCCGTACGACGTAGGCTGGCATTCGCTGGCTGATTTCCTGGGCTAGTTCGACAAACCGGAACTGATAGCCCAGGGTGCGTACCTGGTGCGACAGGTAGTTCGGATCGATCGGGATGCAGTGCCCACCGACTCCTGGCCCAGGGTAGAACGCGGCGAACCCGAACGGCTTCGACCTGGCGGCGTCGATCGCCGCCCACAGGTCGATGCCCAGTTCGTGGGAGAACACCGCCATCTCATTGACCAAGGCAATGTTGACGTGGCGGTAGGTGTTCTCGAGGAGCTTGGCGAGTTCGGCTTCGCGGGGTCCCTTGGTCGGCACCACTGTGTCGACCACGCGCTGGTAGAACTGGGCCGCCCGGGTCGTGCAGCCGGGGGTGAGACCACCGACGATCTTGGGCGTGTTCCGCAGCGTGTAGGTCGGGTTTCCTGGGTCAATCCGTTCAGGTGAGAACGCCAACGCGAAGTCGACGCCGGCAACGAGGCCGGACTCCTCCAGGATCATCTTCACCGGACCGTCGGTGGTGCCCGGATAGGTGGTGGACTCGAGGACCACGAGCATGCCGGTGTGCAGGTGGTCGCGGATCGCACGGGTGGCCCCTTCGACCGCCCGCAGATCGGGCGCCTGATGTTCGTCGAGCGGAGTCGGCACACAGATCACGGCGACCTCGGCCTCGGCGAGGCATGCCGCGTCGGTCGTCGCCGTGAACGAGCCAGCCGGCAACGCGGCGAGTTGTTCGTCGGAGATGTCGTCGACATGGGACCGGCCGGCGTTCAGCCCGTCGACGGTCTGCTGGTTGACGTCGAGCCCCACGCAGGACAGACCGGCGCGGGCTGCTTCGACTGCCAGAGGAAGGCCAACGTACCCAAGACCGATGACGACGACGCGGCGGTCAGGAGCGGTGGGAGCCGGAGCGTTGATCATCCTCGGCGAGTGTAGAGGCGTCCTACCTGACGGCCGCGTAGGACGATGTCGCCGCTGCAATCATCTCGAGATCCATGTCTCGACTGCTCCGGGGTTGCTCATCGGTGTGATGCCGAGCTTGCGCAGGCGGCGAAGGTACCGGCGCCGGAGCGGTTCCGGCACATAGCCGATCGCCGGTGGGTACCAGCCACCGGCCCAGGCCGCGTCCTTCTCGATGGCATCGAGGATCGGGTGGCTGAGCCCGTGGTGGTCGCGGGCCCACAGGAGCCCGGGCAGCATGGGAATCAGATCCTTCTCGAGGCGCGACTGCTGTTCGTCGTTGATCGGGATCGGACTGCCCCCGAGCGCGGACTTCCGGTAGCACTTGGCGCAGTTCCGGCACGGTTCCCCACCGACACCTCGCACGCATCCCATCGCATAGCGCGCTCCCCGCGCGATCTCGGTCGTGGACACCTCGGTCAGGCCGGCGCACGGCATCACGTACTCGAGCCCTGCCGACCGGAAGCGTTCCAGCAGCGCCGAATGGTCGTGAGGGTTGTACTTCGTCCCGTGGCCGGCTGCCGAGTGCAGGTAGACGGTCTCCAAGACGTCGCCATCGGCCACGTACCCGAGGTTCAGGTGGTCGGCGAGGAGAACGCTGGGAACGGTCCAGGCTCCCTTCCCGAAGAAGCCCCGCCGTCGATCGTGCAGCGTGGGAATCTCGTCCGAGTCGGTGACGATCGCGATCCCCCCGACCTCCTCGAGTGCGAGCAGGGCATTCTCGAGCTTGTGGGATCTCGACGGGTTCGCCACTTGTGTATGGATCGGTAGGGGGCGGTGCAGCAACCGGACGGCTGCCGTCGAGTCGACGCCACCGGAGTAGGCCACGGCGATCTTGCGTCCCTTCGCCGGGCGGGTCGTGGCCGGTGGCGCCAGGTCCTCACCGAGTTTGCGGAGCAGGAGGAACTCGGCGAGCTCGAGCAGTGCCGGGTGCGGCATGCGGTAGCCCGCGGGCATCCGCCAGAAGAAGGCGCGGCCGCGGTGCGTGAACGTCAGCACACCATCGCGCAGGGCCCACGCGCCCATCTCCTGTGCATCCGCCTGCAGACTCGGCATGGTCCGAGAGTACCCGGGGGCTAAGCTCGGCGCTCGTGCGCGGCGAATGGTCCGGTCGAGGATGCTCACGTGTGGTGGCCGCCGGCACCAGGCCACCCCGATCTGCATGAGGCTCCGGCATGTGGGCCAGACCACGCGGATGTTGTGGCTGGGGTTCGAGGAGCGGGCGCTGGCTCGCCTGACGGATGTCGCCAGTGGCTCGTACGGCCTCGACTTCCGCACCGCAGCTCTCGTCGAGCTCGCCCGATGGCATGCGACCTACGGGCGTGTGGAGGAGTCGCTCGCGACCATCGACGATGTGATCGCGTCGAGTGGGCAGGCAGAACTGAACGACGACGCCCGTGCCCTCGCGATCGACCTGCTCACCACTGCCGAGCGAGTGCCGGAGGCGGCTGCCCTGCTCGACGCCGCCCCGGCCCACTTCCGCGAGTCGTCCGACGGGATCCTGAGGCGAGCCAACATTGTCCGCCGGTCCGGCGCCGTCGACGTCGACGCGGAGGTGCTGCGCGTCGTGAACGAGATCTACGGCCGGCGAGGCGTCGCCGGAATCGAGCGGATCGACACCACGCGGCCGCTGAGCCTCGACAACGTGCGGGGCGCGGCCACGACGACTGCGGTCGAGGCGGCCGAGAAGGTGTCGGTCGTGATGCCTGCCTACAACGCCGAGTACCTGATCGGGTACGCGATCCGCGGGCTACTCGAACAGACCTGGGTGAACCTCGAGATCATCGTCGTCGATGACCACAGCGCTGACGGGACCGCCGATGTGGTGGCCAGCTTCGGTGATGAACGGATCCGGCTGGCGACCAACCCGGGCAAGGGCGCCTACGCAGCCCGCAACCACGGATTGTCGTTGGCCTCGGGACGGTTCGTCACCGTGCACGATGCCGACGACTGGTCGCACCCCGAGAAGCTCGAGCGGCAGGTGCAGGTCCTTCAGCGCCGCCACTCCGTCGTCGGTTCACACAGCGCGTGTGTGCGGGTGTCGGAAGCATTCGACTTCGTCGAACCGTCGCTTCGCCCTCGGCGCAACAAGGTGATCACCAACACGTCGTCGTTCCTGGCCCACCGGCGGATGTTCGACGTCATCGGTGGGTGGGACGAGCCCTCCACGTCCGCTGACAACGAGCTGATCGAACGCTGTCGTCAGTTCTATGGGCCTCGGTCCGTGGTCGACGTCCTCGACGACGTGCCGCTCAGCTTGTGCCTCCGTGCAGCGACTTCGTTGACGTCGTCCACTGCCGGCACCGGCATCTTGTCGTTACAGCACTGCATGGGCGCGCGGCGGGTCTACCGTGATGCCTACACGCGCTGGCACCGCGGCACCGGGTTCGTCCGGTCGTTGCCGCTCGACACCACCCAGGGCGCTGGGCAGATTGTGCGGCCCCTGCTGCTCGAGCCGCACAAGCCACTTGCCCCGGTACTCGACGCGATCGTCCTCGGCGACTTCACCCTCGCCGCCGACGCCACCGAGACCACGGTCGACGAGGTCCGGGCCTTGACCGCGGTCGGCTTGCGCGTCGGGCTCGTACACGTCCCGATCTACGAGAGCGAGTTCGATCGCTACCGTGAGAAGGACGAGTTGCCGCTCGGGCCGCTGCGTTCCGAGCTGGTCGATCTGGTCGACGGCGACTCGGTGCGCTTCGTGACGTCAGGCGAAACCGTCGCGGCAACAACACTCGTGATCCGGCCGGCTCGCGTGCTCGGGGACCATCTCGTCGGTCTTCCCGACATCGATGCAGAATCGGTTGCCGTCGTCGTCGACGAGCTCGATTCCGTCGAGCTGGTCGATGGGCCGACCGGTGGCGCTGCGTGGGCCGAGACCCTGGCGCTCATGGGGTTCGCCCATGCGTCGTGGCACCCGGCCGACCCGGTAGCGCGCGCTGCTGTGTCGGCAGCGGTGGCCTCTCCGGTCCTCGCAGCGGACGACTGGTGCGCGCTGTCCGGACGGGGTATGACGTTGGCCCACTCTCTACGAGGTGTTGCTGTCAGCGCCACCGAAGGAAGCACATGCTGAGCCAAGTACCTCGCCGCTACCTCGTCGCCGTCCTCGCGGTCACGGCGACATCGGTCTTGGCAATGATCACCGTTGCCTGCATCCTGCTCGCGGTCGACACCGACGGAGCTGCTCGGGCAGGGTTCGCGCTGCTGGCTGCCGCCGGCTCGATCGTCACGGCGGCGAGTGTGGCCGGCATCTTCTTGCTGCCGAGGCTTCGTCGGATCTGGATCCGGAATCGGCGTGCGCGGCGTCGGACCCTCGACGACCTCGCCCGGCTCCGTGGCGCCGACGGTGGCGTGGCGGGTGCCCGCGCGGTCCGCGGCGTGAACGACAAGGCGACCCAGGCCGTTGCCCTCGCCCGCGACTTGCAGGCGTCGGTCGCCCGCCTCGAGACGGCAATGAAGTCGGTGCCGGACGTGGCCCGGCTGCACCGGTTGCTCGATGTCACCTCGCAGCAGACCAGATCGCTCGTCCAGAGGGAAGCCGACGCGACGCGCAAGGAAGTGGGCACGAGCCGGACCGAGATCCTGCGGGTCCGCAAGGAGGGGGATGCGGCACAGCGTGAGTCGGCGCGGCGGTTCGACCGCGTCGAGCGCGTGACCGCCGAGCAGATGCGCCACCTGTACGGCCATGTCGACGGGCTTGCCGCGCTGTACACGATGCTCGGGCCGGCCCAGGCGCTGCCGCCGCTACTCGCCGACTGGGCGGTCGGGGCCGATCTCGGGGCGCATCTCGTGCGCCACGTGCTCCGGGAGCGGCCGGCCGCGATCGTCGAGCTCGGCAGCGGGGTGTCGACCGTGCTGCTGGCGATGGCCGCGCGCCAGGCCGGTCACGGCCACGTGACCTCGGTCGAGCACGACCAGCAGTACGCCCTGCGAACCGAGCAGATGCTGCGCGAATTCGGTGTCACCGAGTACGCCACCGTTCAGATCTCGCCCCTCGTACCGACCGTCGTCGGTGACGAGACCTACTCGTGGTACGACCTCGCGCAGATGACTCTTCCGGCGACGATCGACCTGTTGATCGTGGACGGCCCTCCCGGACGAACCGGCCCGATGGCCCGGTTCCCCGCTGTTCCCCAGTTGCGGGACCGCTTCGCCCGGGACTGCGTGGTCGTGCTCGACGACGCCCGACGCGACGACGAGGTCCGCACCATCGACCGGTGGCTGGCCGAGTACGACCTGAAGCTCACCGGCGGAGTCCGGTTCATGACCGGCACTGCCGAGCTGGTTCCGTCGGACGCGACGACCTCGGAGATCACTCACGACTGAAGCACCCCGTGCCGGGGTGCTGGCCACCGGTCAACTCAGCCGGAGTATCTCGGCGGCGAGGATGACCGCGTGCACGGGTTGAGCATCTGCCGGATGCGTGAACCGTCCGGTCTCGGCTGCCTGGCGCGCCACCGGTTCGGCACGCTCGACGATGTGCTCCGGAAATCCCGGGCGGGATCGGACCTCCCACGCAGCACGTTCGAACGCCTCGTACAAGACAGGCAGTGCTGCGGTGTCCGTGGTAGCCGGTGGGGAGGCCGGTGTGAGCGGCTGTCCAAAGACCTGGCCGGTGCAATCGCTCTGCCTGACTGCGAACCTGACATCGACGGCATCGTCGTGGTGACGCTGATCGAAGGACTTGGCTTCCGTCTCGTACGGCACCTCGGCGAGCTCGGGGGCGAGGTTCAGCATCAGGTCAGCGATGACTTGCGAGCGCTCGCGTAACTCGGCGCCGAGTGCAGTCGATGCCTTCCGCAGGACGTGGCTGGCGAGCGGCGCGATCGTGGTCCGTAGCTGCGACATCCTGCCGCCATGGAGCCGGTCCCGGAAGTATCGATAGTGCAGAATCCGCGGATCGAGGCCTGCTTCGAACCCTGTGTCGAGTTGGCGGAGTTCGACCTCGAGGTCCTTGCGTACTCGGTCGAGTGCTTCGGCCGAATAGAAGTGCCGGCCGCGGAACTTGAGCAAGCTGTCGATCGTCGGTTGCTTGTAGAAGAGCCGAGCGGCCTCGCCGCCTGCGCCACCCATTCCGATCTCGGGCGACGCGCGGTTCGGAAGGTAGATCGGCCCGTACACACCGAGACATTCGCGGCGCCACAGCCGGTAGTTGTCCACTGCCGATCGAGGCACCGTCGTCGGTCCGGACCTGCTGTTCACTCCGAGGTCGTACCTACCGCTTAGGTCTTGCGCCACGGGGAGATCAGTTGCCGGGCGGGGGGAGCACGTGAACCGTACGAGGTCGCCGAGTTTGCGCCCGGTGTGGTCGTGGGCACAGAGCAGCGCCGCCAGGATCACTCGAGAGTCTCGCCCGCCGGTGATGTCGCTGGAGATGGATACTCCCGATCGCAGGAGCGTGGACATTCGGCCGACGAGGAGTGAGATGCATTCAGCCAGCAAGGCTGGGTATGAGGTGGACCCGGGCCCTGTCGCGTCGGGATACGGATGATGTTCGAGCTTCGCTCGACGCCAACCTTTCGTGACCGCGAGATGGCGGTTCGCTGGCACCAGCGTGATCTGGTCGAAGACGGTGCGGTGGGTGACGAGTTGGTTGCCGAGCGAGCCCCTCATGAGGAACGTCTGGAAGTGGTCGGTATTCGGCGTCAAAGGCCACCGCCGCTTTGCGGCTTGTTCGACCACTTCGATGAGCGACGTCCCGAGGATCCAGTCGGAACCATGTCGGTACTCGAACAGGCGGCCGTAGCCGGCACGGTCGGTTCCGATCGCCACACCTCGTGGTGAGTTGGCGACCGCGACGTACGCCCCATCGCCCCCCGGTTCGACCTGCCGTCCTCGCGCCGTGGCGTACGCCGCTGCACCCTCCTGACCGATCGCCAGGTCCACACCTTGAAAGGCATGGCCGAAGACCGTCGCTTCGGGTAGAGGGTCGCGGCTGGACAAGAGAAAAGAAGGGGGGACTCCGTTCATCCTCGGGCGACCCTATCGAGTCGGCCGTCGGACCACGTGTAGCGACAGGATGCGGAGTTCGCGGGCCCTAACTGGTGGTGACGATGTCCGCGAACTGGAGATCGAGGCCGTCTCGGGTCAGGGTGCTCGTGCTCAGGAAGTGCTCGTCGTCAACGCTCCACGTGTGCGAGTGACCCGGGCGGCCATCACGTCGAAGGACGTACTGAAAGCCGTGGGTGCGGTAGGCCTGTCCCCCGGCGCGCTTCGTCGCGGCGAGTAGGCCCCGATCGACCCCACGGGGCAGCCGGGGCCAGCCACCGAGGCTGTCGAGCCAAGCTCGAGACGTCAAGATCGTCCCTCCGGCGATCGTCCACCGGAACGACTCGGCCCCGGTCGCGAAGCGTCGAACCGTGCGATCCGAGGCACCGAGATAGACGAACTCGGCCGCCTTGCCGACGAGTTCGGCACCCGAATACTCGTACGCCAGTGCTGAGTCGACCAGGTGCTCATCGCCATACCAGTCGTCGTCGTCCCACTTCGTCACCAGCTCACCGTCGCTACGCCTCGTCAATTCGTTGAGAACCTCGCCGAGGTTGTCTGTATCGGGTGCGCGCACGACGACGACGGGGCCTGCCCAGCGGTCCGCGATCGTTCCTTCCGCGCTGGACTCCCAATCGGGACCGTGCAGCCCGACGACGAGTTGGACATCAGTACCGCGTTGCGCCGCGACCTGCGTGATCGCGGCTGGGAGCGCTCTCGGTCGTCGTGATGCAAGCAGCACAGAGATCGGAGGCAGTCGGATTTCGGTGCCATCGAGGCTATGCCAATAGCGGGGGAGCGCGGCCCTTCGCAGCCGGATCGAGTGCAGTTCGCGACCCGTTTCGTCGGCAATCGGGTGCTGGACGAGGAGTTTGCTGAGCTGTGGACCCAGGTGGGCTTCCAGGTCGGGTGGCACGGTCGTCAGTTCGAGTGGCACACCTGCAGCTGCGAGCGCCACGATCGTCTCTGCGTCCAATTCTTGCGGGTCAAGGGCGACGACGCGCTGTCGCGCTCGTGCCCGTAGCGCGAGGTGGGGGAGGTCGCCCGCGGCATCGGCCTGCTTACGATCGAGCACGAGTGTGCCGTGGCCGTGCTGTGGGAAATGCACGGGCCGAATGGCCGCATGTCCTCCCTTGCGTGAGCGCCGCGGTGCGAGCCAGGAGGTCACTGGCCCGGATATGAGTGGAGCGAGGACTGCGTGACGGTAGACGCTCTGAGCGACCCGGCCCCCCCACATGCTGAGCGATGGGCGGACAGCGGCGATCACGTCGGGCGGCGGGTCGTGTGAAACGCAAAGTGGCCGCAGAACTGGAGCATACGATTGTTCACCAGTGCAGCGTTACGTTTGGTTTGCCGACCCCACTCGATGATCTCTGCATTGCGAGGAGATGTTTCTGAGAAGTACTTCGACATTTCCGGTGGTCGGTTGCGGATCTGGCGCTCGATCAATGTTGGTCCGTCGATACCCGGCCGGACTTCGACGACGTCGAGCCCGGCTTCGCGGGCAATCGTGACGAAGCCGTAGAGCGTGAAGTTCCACAGGCTGTACGAGTGGTAGGGCTCGAGGTTCGATGTCGTACCGATCATCGGTGCACCAGGCTTGAGCACCCGAGCAGCTTCGGCGAGCACCTGTTCGGGATGGCGGACGTGCTCGAGCACCTGCTGGCACGAGATGCAGTCGACCGAGGCAGTGGCGAACGGTAACCGTATGCCGTCGTAGGTCACCAAGGGGGCGTCGCTGACCGGCCGTAGCTCGACTTCAGGAGAGGAGGCGATGTCGACCCCGATCCAAGACACCTGAGGGGCGTATCGGCGCCACTTGCGTCGCCCGCGCCCGTCGCCACTACCGAGATCAACGACGACCGCTCCCGCCAGGAGTTGCTTGGAGACCACGTTGATGTGGAACGTCTCGTTGACCTGGATCGCTGCATCGGTGGGAATCACGTCGGCGATGAGGTCCCACTGTGAGGCCATAGCTCTCCTTCACCTCGGCGGATGCGACCCCGCGCACGCTATCCGCTCTCCGACCCTCGCCCGACCCAGCGGAGCGCACGCTGGTAGCATTGGGGTGATGCCTGCCGATCCCCCGGTTGGCCGGTCGCGGCATATCGCGCTGGCCATCGAGTCGATGCACAACACGTCGGGAGGGGCCGAGCGGGTGCTGGCAGACGTGGCCAACGGGCTGTTCCGCCGGGGTCACCGGGTGACGGTGCTGACGTACCAGGACCGCAACGGCCCTCCTTTCTATCCGCTCGACTTCGGCATTGAGCGCCTCGATGCCCGGGCTCGCCACGCCGCCCGCCGGACCGGCACTCCGCTCGGTTCCCTGAACCGGCCGGCGGCGCGCCGATGGCTGGTTGCCGTGCCGTTGTGGGGGCTCAAGTACCTGCCGAGGGTGCGTCGGGTCCGCAAGCTTCTCCGGGTTGCCAAGCCCGATGTTGTAATCGGATTTATGCCGTCGATGTTCCCCTACGTCACGCTGGCTGCTATGGGTACACGTACCAAGGCGGTCGCCTCGATGCACAACGTGCCGAATCGCGACCTCGGCGACGACCCGGAGAGGTGGGACCAAAACCTTCTCGACATCGAGGTCAGGCGCCGCAGTCTGAACTGGGTCGCGGCCACCACCGTGTTGCTGCCATCGTTCGTGGAACAGCTCCCACCGTCGGCGCGCGCGAGGGCCCGGGTGATCCCCAACATGATCCAGCCGTACCGAGGTGAGTTGGCCGACGTGGCGACTGCTGCGTCGGGCAATACGATCCTTGCCGTGGGGCGGTTGTCCGCCGCCAAGGATCACGCAACGCTCATCAGAGCGTGGAGCGAGATCGAATCGCGGTTTCCGGCGTGGGACGTCCGGATCATCGGCGGTGGTCCGCTGCACGACGAGCTCACCGCGCTCGTCGCCGAGCGCAGGCTCGCGCGGGTCACCATCGACCAGCCGACGACAGAGATCCATGACGCGTACGTGTCGGCCAAATTGCTGGCGATGCCCTCCGTGCACGAGGGGTTCGGGCTCGTGACGGCTGAGGCGATGGCGTGTGGGCTGCCCGTCGTCGGGTTTGCCGATTGCGAGGGCACCAACGAGATCGTCCGTCCCGGTGTGAACGGCGTGCTCGTCGAACCCGGCAGCGACCGTGCTGCGGCATACGCGAAGGCGCTTGCCGAACTGATCGAGAACGAGGAGGAACGGATCCGACTCGGTCGGCAGGCACCGAGCAGCGTCGAGACGTTCGCTCCCGACGAGACGCTCGACCTGTGGGAACGGCTGATCGTCGACGTGTTGGGGCCACGATGACGGATCTCGTCGAGTCGGCGCCCGCCGTCACCGTCTGCATCCCGGCGTTCGACGCCGAAGCCGTCATCGAGCGGGCGATCCGATCGGTCACCGGACAAGCAGTCGCAGGTTCGATCGAAATCCTCGTCTGCGACGACGGGTCGACGGACCGAACCGGCACCATCTTGAACGAGTTGCAGGCAGAGCTGCCCGGTCTGCGGCTTCTGACGAACGCTCGCAACATGGGGCGGCCATATACCCGCAACCGTCTGATGGCCGAAGCCCGCGGTCGGTTCCTCACGTGGCTCGACGCTGACGACGAGAAGTACCCGGGAATGCTGGCAGCGCAGGTCGACAAGCTCGAGGAGATCGAGCGGGAGCACGGAGCCGACGCGTTGGCTGGTCTGCTCGTCTTCACGAACTTTCACTGGTGGCGGCCCACGATGGGTAGGCCCCGCGTGGTCGAGCCCGCCGTCGGCGACGACCCGATGGAGCACCTGCTCAGCGCCCAGTTTGGCGGGTATCTGTGGTTGATGATGGGCACCACCGACAGTTGGCGCGCCGTCGGCTCGTTCGACGAGTCGCTGCCCCGTCTCCAGGACCTCGCGTTCTTCATCCGGTTCGCCGAGCTCGGCGGTCGTTTCGTTCGGGTCGACTCAGACGCGCCGCTGTGCGTGTACCACAAGGAAGATGCCGGGCGTGACGCGGCTGCGGTCTGGGCGTCGTGGAACCGGATCTGGCGGAAGTACCGTCATCACTTCGAGTCGTATGGCATGGCCAACGCCCGCGCCTGGCGACGCAACCATTACCGGGTCTCGCGTCGGTTTGCCCGTGCCAATGGCGATGACCTCACGTTCGCACGGGTCGCGTTGTGGGAGGTGCTGTTCGTCGTGCGTGGTCGCTTACGTCGTGTCCTGTTCGATGCATAGGAACTTGTGCGAAGGCGACCCACCAGAGGGGCGCGCACCGGGGGCGGCAGCCGCGCCGCCATATTGGTGTCCGGTCTGTCGCCGGGAGGTCGCTGCGTGGAACCCGGGGCCGGGTGGGCGGCTGAACGAGGAGTGTCCTCACTGCCGCTCGCTCAAGCGCAATCGGTTACTCGTTCTGACGTTCGAACGGTTGGCGCCGCTGTTCGAGTCGGCCGAGATCGTGCTCGATGTCGCTCCGACTCCAGGGGTCGAGGTGAGACTACGTGAGCTCGTGGATGATGACGCCTACGTGAGCTTCGACCTTGGTCTCGACAAGCGACCTGTCAAGGTCCGGGGCGACTTGACCAAGATTCCCTTGCGGGATGACTCCGTCGACGTACTCGTGTCGTTCCATGTACTCGAGCACATCCCTGATGACCGTGCCGCGATGCGGGAGATCGCCCGGGTGGTCGGCGCGCATGGAATCGCGGTACTCCAGGTTCCGTGGGTTCGCGACCGGCTGACGGACGAAGATCCATCGGCGGATCGCGAGGAGCGCATTCAGCGGTTCGGTCGCCACGACCACGTCCGACAGTACGGAACCGACTTCGAGGATCGGCTTCGCGAGGCGGGGTTGACGATCAGTCGCTTCACCGCCGGGGTGCAGTTTCCAGCCGACCTACGCGAGCGCGTCAACATCAACTCCCTGCTCTGGCTGGCCACGGGAGTGCCGGATGACCCTACCGATCCCAACGAAATGATTGCCGCGGTGCTCACCCGCCGAGCGAGTCGTTTGACGAGCGAGGCCACACTCGACTCACTTCGCCGCCAGCGCGAGATCTATCGCCGTCGGCTACGCGAGCGCGAGCGCGAGTTGCGCGTCCTGCGCCGTCAGCGCGACGCAAGCCGTCAGGCGATGGACCGGTTGACCGGACGCACCTGGTACCGCGCGCTTCGAGTACTGCGGAAGCCAGTGAGCAAAGTTCGACGCCTCGCCAACCGTGCCTGATGCTGCCAGAGCCCGTCTCAGCGCGGTAGTGCTGACACAAGGCACCCGCCCACATGAGTTCGCTGCAGCCTGCCGGAGTGTGCTTGCCGTGTACGGCGGCGAAAGCAATGAGCTCGAAATCATCGTGGTATGGAACACCGATGCGGCCCTGCCAGAGATGCTGCTGGACCTCGGTACAGCGGCCACGATCGTGCACCTCCGCCCGGGCTCGAATCTGGGCATTCCCGGTGGCCGAAACCTCGGTCTGCGACACGCATCGGCAGATGTGGTGCTCTTCCTCGACGACGATGCTGAGGTGCGAGACGACCTCAAGGACGTGCTCGAACAGTTTGACGAAGACCCGGTGCTTGGCATTGTGGCATTGCGGCTTGTCGACGAGCGCGGTGCGACTCAGGCTCGCCATGTACCTCGGCTCGGTGGGCGCTCGGCCGGCCGGGCGGGGCCTGTGGCGCTGTTCCTCGGCGGAGCGTCATTGCACCGCCGCGCCGCCTTCGAGCAGGTTGGCGGCTACGCCGACGCTTTCGTGTATGCGATGGAAGAGAGCGACCTGGCGCTGCGGCTCATCGATGGAGGCTGGTCGATCTCGTATGAACCTGGGGTACGGGTGTTCCACCCCCGTTCGACACCCGGGCGGCACACTGGAGCCGTCGAGCGGACCGCGCGCAATCGGGTTTGGCTTGCTCACCGGAACCTTCCGTTGCCACTTGCGGTCGCCTACGTGGCGAACTGGACCGTGGTCACGCTCGTCCGCAACGTTCGTCACTTGGAGACGGTTCGAGCCCACTGGCGTGGGACGATCGACGGGCTTCGTGCTCCGGTCGGGCCGCGCCGCCCGATCGGCTGGCGGACTGCGTGGCGGCTTGCCCGGCTTGGTCGCCCGCCGGTCATCTAGTGAACCAACGCCTCCGTCGGTTCACCGTCCATTCGTACGTCGGCGAGGCGTTGAACACACGACCGGTGCGAGAGTAGCCGAGTGGGTCGAGTACCTCTGACTGTGCCAACACCTCCTGGTCGGTGTGGGCCTCGACGTAGAGCATTGGCTTCGACGTCCGTAAGGTCTCGCGCATGCCCTCGAGCGCTGGAACCTCCATACCCTCGATGTCGATCTTCACCACTGCCACGTCGGTCAGGCCCAGGTCATCGAGCGCGACCACATCAAAGTGGTAGTCAGTGTCGAAGATCGTATGCAAGACATGTGCACGTTCTCGGCCGATTCCCAACTGATGTGTCTCGAACGACAGGTCGTTGAGGTCGCGGACCTGTTCGAGCACACGAAACGCGCTACTCAAGGGTTCGAATGCGATCACTTTGGTCGTCGGGCAGAACATCTCGAAGTACGTCGAGTGGTTACCGATATTGGCGCCGACGTCGACGTACACACCGACTCGGCCCAGGTCGGCGATCGCCTCCAGCATCCCAGCCTCATAGAAGGCTCCAGCCGTGTGATAGCGGGCTTGGTGGCCCTTGGTATCGGGAAATCGGACCTGTCGCCCTCGGTGCTCGATCGTCAGTGTGCCCATCGGCTCGACCGTACCGTTTCGCTGACGGCGCGCACCGTCGCCAGGGCGAAGCCGAGGCCCCAGGCGAGGTGCATGGTGGTGGTGGCGAGGACGACGCGGGGGTTGAGCTTCGACCCGATCGCGACCGCGGCCGCGTATCCGGCGGGAACCAGCCAGGCAGGTCGCCACCATCGCCCGGCGACGGCCGCCGCGGCGAGCACCGCCGGGAGCGCGGCGGGTGCGGCTTGGCGGGCCTTGAGGCTGCTCGGGTGCTGGCGGAGCACCTCGGCCTTCCACCAGCCGTACTCGTAGTACTGCTTGGCGAGTGCCCGCAGGGTGCTGCGGGGGCGGTAGGTCACCGACAACTCTGGGTCGAACCAGACGGTGCCACCCGCCTCGCGCAGGCGGATGTTGAGCTCGTAGTCCTGGTTGCGGATCAGGCGTTCGTCGAACCAGCCGACGGCATCGCCGGCGGCCCGGTCGAACACGCCGAGGTACACGGTGTCGACTGGGCCCGGCTGGCCCCCGACGTGAAACCGCGAGCCGCCGGTACCGAGCAACGACGTCATCGCCGTGGCGACGGCCTGCTCGAACGGCGTCTCGCCGACCGCGGCCTGCACGCCGCCGACGTTGACGGCCCCGGTGGCGCGCAGCGTCGTGACCGCCTGGCGGATGTAGCCGGGGGAGAGGCGCGCGTGCCCGTCGACCCGTACCACGACGTCGCCGGTGGTCGCCGCGATCGCGGCGTTCAACCCGGCCGGGGTGGCGCCGGCCGGGTTCGGCACCACCCGAACCCGTGCATCGGCAGCCGCGAGCTCGGCGGCGATCCGCTCGGTGCCGTCGTCGGAGGGGGCCACGGCCAGGCACACGTCGAACGCCAGTGGGTAGTCCTGGGTGAGCACCGCCGCGACCGCCGCGGCGAGCCCCTCGGCCTCGTTGCGCACCGGCATCACCACCGACACGGTCGGCCAACCCACAACGGCGGTGTGATGCACCGGAAAACCCTACAGATTCTGGAGTACTCGACACTCCGGAATCCGGAGGGTGGTTTCGACAGGCTCAACCACCGAACGGGCTCAACCACCGAACGGGCTCAACCACCGGACGGGCTCAACCACCGGACGGGCTCAACCACCGGACGGGCTCAACCACCGGACGGGCTCAACCACCGGACGGGCTCAACCACCGGGCGGGCCCACCACCGAGGTGGTGGCTACACGCGGCGGCTGAGGACGACCCAGACCGTGCGCAGCAGGATCTGCACGTCGAGCACGAGCGACCAGTTGACGACGTACTGGAGGTCGTAGCCCAGCTTGTGGTCGGCGCTCGTGTCGTAGCGTCCGTGGATCTGGGCGAAGCCGGTCAGGCCAGGGGGCAGTTCGTGGCGCCGGTCGTACCCGGGCACCTGACGCTCGATCTTGGCGATCAGCTCGGGGCGCTCGGGGCGCGGCCCCACCAGCGACATCTCGCCCTTGAGCACGTTCCACAGCTGGGGCAACTCGTCGGCGCGCGTCGACCGCATCCAGGCCAGTCGGGGTACCACGCGGGCGTCGCCGCGGCCCGACAGGCGTGGCCCGTTGCGCTCGGCATCGACGACCATCGTGCGGAACTTGACGACCGTGAAGTGCTGGCCCAGTAGGCCCACCCGGGTCTGCCGGTAGAACACCGGCCCGCCGGCCACCAGCTTTACGTACAGGGCCAGCAGGCCGATCGCGGCGACCCACAGCGGGGCGAGGGCGATCACGCACACCAGATCGAACAAGCGCTTGAGGCGCAGCTGGTGGCTCGCCATGACGTGCGTGCGCATACGCGTGAACGGCATGCCGGCGATCTCGCGCACCGATTGCAGCCCGAGCAGCGTCTCTTTCGCACTGACCCGCTGGTGCACGCCGACCCCCTCGCGGTCGAGCGCCGTCAGTGGCTCGGGGAACGCCGATTCGAACGCCGACAGGTCGAGCAGCAACACGTCGGTGGCCTGCGTGCGGTGCACCAGGTCGAACAGCTCGGTGGTGCGCGCCGACTTGCCGATCACCACCGCGTCGTGGGCGGTGGCGAAGTGCCGCTCGGCCACGTCGACCGCCTCGTCACGTCCCACCAACAGCACGCGCGACAGGCCACGGCGCCGGTTCGCCAAGCGCCGGCTGACATTGCGGTTGAACGTCAACCCCACGGTGGCCAGCACACCGAAGATCGCCAGGTTGAGGCGCGGCATCAGGTACCGGTCGGTCACCACGGCCACGAGCGCGTCGAACGCGATCGCGATCGCGGTGGCCAGCACGATGCGGGGGAGCCAGGGCCGGTAGCCCAGCCGCGGCTCGCGCTCGTACAGGCCGGCGAAGTAATAGACGGCGATGTGGATGACGGTCGCCGCGGCGAAGCCCACCCAGTAATGGCTGCGCGGATAGGTCGGCCAATCCCAGCCGAAGCGGGCCATGTTGATGGCGAGGATGGTGAGGAACAGGCCGACCGCGTCGAGCACGATCAGGAACCGGAACCCGTGGCTCCACAGCCAACCCAGCGGCCGGCCGACGCCCGTCACGACGCGTTCGACCGGGCTGGGGAACGGCCGGCTGTCGGCCACGCCTTCCTTGTCGTCGGCTGGGGTGTGGGTCATCTCGCGCATGACGTGACTTGAGCGTACTGGCCAGGCATCGTCGGGCCGGGCCACGCCCCGTCACGCCGGATCAGTTGAGGATCGACCGGAAGTAGGTGGCGGTGCGTTCCAGGCCTTCACGAAGCTGGATCTCGGGCTGCCAGCCGAGCAGGGTGCGGGCCTTGGTGAGGTCGGGCTTGCGTTGTGTCGGGTCGTCGGCGGGCAGTGGCAGGTACACCAACTCGGACGACGAGCCGGTGACGTCGAGTACCAGCTCGGCGAGTTGGCTGATCGTGAACTCGTTGTCGTTGCCGATATTGACCGGCGTCGTCACGTCGGAGTCGAGCAGGGCGAGGAACCCGCGGATCTCGTCGTCGACGTACGTGAACGAGCGGGTCTGGTTGCCCTCCCCGAAGATCGTGATCGGCTCGCCACGCAACGCCTGCACCAGAAAGTTCGACACCGCCCGCCCGTCATCGGGCCGCATCTGCGGTCCGTACGTGTTGAAGATGCGAACGATCCGGACGTCGACCTTGTGGTGGCGGTGGTAGGCCATCGTCATCGCCTCGGCGTAGCGCTTGGCTTCGTCGTACACGCCACGTGTGCCGATCGGGTTGACGTTGCCCCAGTAGCTCTCGGGTTGCGGGTGCACCAGCGGGTCGCCGTACACCTCGCTGGTCGAGGCCAGGAAGAACTTGGCGCCCTTCGTCAACGCCAGGCCGAGCGCGTTGTGAGTGCCCAGGCCGCCGACCTTGAGGATCTGGATCGGGATGCGCTCGAAGTCGGCCGGGCTGGCCGGGCTGGCCAGGTGCATCACCACGTCGACCGCGCCGGGCACCCAGATGTAGTTGCTGACGTCGTGCTCGACGAACGTGAACCCCGGTCGCCCGAACAGCTGCTCGATGTTCGTGACCGATCCGGTCACCAGGTTGTCGATCGCCACCACCTGGTCACCCCGGTCGAGCAACGCCCGACACAAGTGCGACCCCAGGAACCCTGCCCCGCCCGTGACGACGATCCGTGCCATGAGCGACGATCGTACGACCCCCACCGCTGCTTCAGGTGAGGTCGGCTGGGTTCAGCGAACGCAGCAGCCGAAGCCGCGGCCCGAACTCATCGTCGTTGAACGCGTTCGTCGACGTCAGATCGCCGAGAGCCGAGTCGAAGCTCGTCCAATCGATCTGGCTCGTGTAGTCGTGGAGGTAGCGCAGCGCCCGCACCAGCACGGTTGGGTCGTCGTCGCGCGTCAACCGGCGCAGAGCACCGAGGTACCCATCTCGGTACCCCGTCGGCACGATGATTTTCGATTGCCGACCGCGGACGAGTTCGGCGTTCATCATCACTCGGGCGATGCGTCCGTTCCCGTCATTGAACGGATGCACCTCGGCCACAAGGAACATGGTGTAGACGGCTCGTTCCCACGCTGTGTCGAGCGCGGCGAGACGCTCGAACCCGGCGCGCAGCGTGCCGTCGACCAGCGCGGGGGCGACGAACTGGGTGTTCCCTGCTCGATTGGCTACCCGCTTGAACGTGCCGGGCTCGAGCTCAGGGCGTCCCCCCAGAAGTGTGCGATGCCACGAACGCAGCACGTCGATGAACTCGTCAGCCGTGCCGATCGGTTCGGCAAGAGCAGGTGCGTCAGCGACGACAGCGAACGTTCCGGCAATGTCGTGGCTGTCCTGCGGGCGGGTCGCGATGGGTTGCCCATCGAAGACGATCTGGCGTGCCTCGTCGACTTCGAAGGTCGTCCCCTCGATGAAGTTCGAGAAGTACGCCTCGAAGAACGCCTGTACCTGGAACGCCTCCGGCCCGGCCTCGGCTGCCGGCCGGCTCTGCGGCGCCGCCGAGCGGAGCGCGGCCACGAGCAGGTCGAACAGATGCACCGCCGGAGTGTCGAACGGGCGGCCGTACTGGCGCGCGTTCAGTGCCGCGCTGGCAGTGTCCACGTGCTGCGAGCCGAGCGCGGCCCCGATCAGCTGTGACAGCCGAGCGACTGTCGCAGGTTTGGCGCCGAGCATGGCTGCGATTTCGTCGGCGCGTCGACGGTACTGGGTGAGCCTGGCCTCGCCGTCGGCGGCGCACAGGTGGTTCACCCAATCGGCGAGTTCGTCGTCATCGAGCGTCCGTGGCGGACGCCCCGAGCGGGCCCGCGCTTCGAACGTGTTCTCGACAAGCGCTCGGGCGCGTGACGCCATGTACAGCCCGCCGGGGAGGGCGATGTCGTCGTCGAGGGGCGGCGCTCCGTCGCGGGCGATGATCGTGAGGCCGGGCAACTCGAGCTCACGGCGACGTGACCCGACCAGGTAGAGCAACCCGTCGACCGGGCCACCACGCGGTGCTGAGCGATCCGAGATCACCGCGTCGGGGAACGCCCGGCCTGCCACTGACAACCACTCGCGCCGGATGAGCTCGCTAGCTGGCGTCGTCAGGTCCGGCGTGTACACCCCGCGAGTGAGTCGGCGCAGCTCCCCGCGCTGGACGCGGCTGTTGATCGTTTGCGCCGGGGCGTCACCGGCAAACACGAGCTTGTGCACGCGAACCTCCGATCTCATCGGAGTTTAAGCGAAATAGACACTGGATCGTCGGATAAATTCAGGAATACCATGTATCGGTAGGTGGCAGGGCACTCGGTGCACCTCGTTACGCTGACGGCCGTGCCCAACTCGGATCATCCACCGGCCGAACCGTCACCGTTGACGCCGAGTGTTGCCGCGGCGATTGAAGCCCGGCTCGACGAGATGCAGCGCGAGTCCGAGCAACGCCGGCGTGAGCTGCGCGACATCGCCGCCGCGCTGCCTCAGGCCACCTCGCGGCGGCTGCTCGTCAAGCAGATGACCCGCGACCTGCTGACGGCCCCCGACCGTGTGTCGGTGGCCAAGCGCGGCGTGCTCAAGGTGTTGCGCACCCCCACCGACGCCTTGCACCGGTTGCGCGCCCGCTGACCGTCATGCGCCCGCTCAACGTGTTCGTCGCCCCGCGCGGCAACGCCTTCATGACCGACATCGCCGGCTGGCTGGTCGAAGCCGGCGAGCTACTCGGGCGAACCGCCACGCTGCGCGCCGACGGCACGCTGCCCGACGACCCCGCCGCGCTCAACCTGGTCGTCGCCCCCCACGAGTTCTACCTGCTCGGCGACTACACGGACGCGGCGATCCACCGCGCCGCACAGATCAGTGCCCCGGTGTGCACCGAGCAGCCCGGCACGCCATGGTTCGACATCGGCACGATTCCCGCCCGCGTCGCCCCACTCGTGCTCGACATCAACACCCACGGTGTCGCCGCCCTGACCGAGCGCGGGCTGCCGGCGCGGCACCTCCGGCTGGGTGGGGTGCCGTCGATGAACGCCACCGGCGGGGGTGTGGGCGCGGCACGCGAAATCGACCTGGTGTACCTCGCCGGCGCCACCGACCGGCGCGGCGCACACCTGGCCACGCTCGCCCCGTTGCTGTGGGATCGCCACGCCGAACTGCGCCTGTTCACGTTCTCGCGGCCGGTCGACGGCGACGTGCCTGGCCTGGTGTTCGGGCGCGACAAGTACGAGTTGCTGGCTCGCAGCCGGATCCTGCTCAACATCCACCGCAGCGACGGGGCGGGGTACTTCGAGTGGGCGCGGTTCCTCGAAGCGATGGCCAACGGGTGCTGCATCGTCACCGAACCGGTCGACGGGTACGCCCCGTTCGTCGCCGGCGAGCACTTCGTCGTCGCCGACGACCTGCCCGCGACCGTGGCCCGGCTGCTCGCCGACCCCGGCGAATGTGCCCGCGTCGGCGCCGCGGCCCAGCGCGCCGCGCTCGACGAGTTCCCGCTCACCGCCAGCCTCGGCCCGATCCTCGACGAACTCGAGCATGGTCTCGACATAGGGCGCAGAGCGCCCCACTCGACCGCCGGAGGGCGGCGCGTCCCCAAGTACGGGCGGCACCTACGCGTCGCCCAACGGCTGCCGCTGCTGCCCCCGTTTCAGCCGAACGGCGACCTGCGCCTGCGGGCGTACCAGGCGATGGTCGCCGAGACCGCGCTCCAGCGCCGTATCGACCGCGCCCGCTGCCTGGTCCGTCACGGCCGCGACGACGTGGTGCAGCGAACCGAAACCCCTGCGTACGCGGGTGCCGCCCCGGCCGTCAGCGTGATCGTCACCTTGTTCGACTACGGCCACCTGGTCACCGAAACACTCGACTCGCTGGTGCGGTCGGAAGGCATCGACTACGAGATCGTCGTCGTCGACGACCACTCGCGCGACGACGGGCGAGCCGTCGTGCAGGCGTTCATGGACGCCCATCCCGACGTGCCGCTGCTGCTGCTCGGCAGCGAGATCAACCGCGGCCTGCCGGCCGCCCGCAACCTCGGCTTCAGCGCCGCCCGCGCCGCCAACGTGATGGTGATGGACGCCGACAACATGGTCTACCCGTCGTGCCTGCGCAAGCTCGCCGACACGCTCGCCGCCCACCCCGACGCAGCGTTCGCCTACGCCACGCTGGAATGCTTCGGTGAACGGCCCGGCGTGGCCAGTGCCAAGGCGTGGTACGTGCCGTGGCTGTGCGAGGCCAACTACATCGACGCCCAAGCGATGCTGCGCAAGTCGGCGTGGGAGCGTGCCGGTGGCTATCGCACCGACGACGCGCTCGTGTTCGGCTGGGAGGACTGGGAGCTGTGGCTGCGGTTGGCCGTGGCAGGCGAGCACGGCGTGCATGTGCCGCAGATGCTGGGCCGCTACCGCACCCAGGCCGAGTCGATGATCACGACCACCAACCTCGTCGCCGATCACATGATCGCCCACCTGAGGGAACTCCACCCCACCCTCCCCTGGCCCCCGTAGGCCCGCCGCGCACCCGGTCTCGATACACCGGGCAGAGCCCGGCACTCGACCACCGGTGGTGACGGTCGTCGAGTGGCGCACTAGCGGCGCAGCCGCCCCGCCGGTGTATCGAGACGCTGGTGCGCGCACCGGGCCTCGTGCCGACGGGCTGGATGAGCGGGGCCGTTACGCTGCGGGCGTGGCGAGTGACGACGAGCTGGTCCAGGCCCGTGAGGCGGCCCGCCATGCCGAGGCCGAAGCAGGGCAGTTGCGCGGCGAGATCGTCGAGCTGAAGACGCAGCTCGCGCGTGCCCGGCAGGACCAGGAGAGCTATCAGCGCCTGCTCGACGCCCGGCGTTCGGCCGGGGCCCGGTGGGCCCGGACGCGGCGGTGGCTCGGCACCCAACGCCGCCGGTTCCGATGACCACCCCTCGCTTCAGTGTGCTGACGGCGGTCTACGACCCGACCCCCGACCACCTCGCCGCGTGCCTTGCCTCGGTCGCCCGGCAGCACGGGCCGACGTTCGAACACGTACTCGTCGACGACGCCTCGACCGACCCGCGCATCGCCGAACTGCTCGGCCTGCGGGCGATCCGGCGCACGGTCAACGGTGGCATCGTCGCCGCCTCGAACGACGCGCTCGCCGCCGCGGCCGGCGAGTGGGTGGTGTTGCTCGACCACGACGACGTGCTCGCCGACGGTGCCCTGGCCCGGCTGGCGAAGGCGATCGATGCCGACCCGACAGCGACCGTCGTCTACTCCGACCACGACCAGATTCGCCCCGACGGGCGCCACGCCGACCCGGCGTACAAACCCGACTTCTCGCCCGAGCGGCTGCGCCAGCACAACTGGATCACGCACCTCGTCGCCGTCCGCCGGGCGGCCCTGGTGGACGCCGGCGGCTTCCGGCCGGGCACCGACGGCGCCCAGGACCACGACGCACTCCTGCGCTTGATGGAATCGGGCGCGACGTTCGTGCACGTTCCGGAAATCCTCGCCCACTGGCGCCAGTCTCCGGCCAGCGTCGCCACCGACACCGGTAACAAGCCGACCGCGTTCCTCAACGGGCTGGAAGTGGTGCGCGCCCACCTGGCGCGCAGCGGCATCGAGGCCCGCGTGTCGGCTGGCACCCACGCCGGCACCTACCGCATCCGCCGCCACGTCGCCCGCGACGAGCGGGTCAGCGTGGTGGTGCCGACGCGCGGATCGCAGGGTGTGGTGTGGGGGTGCCGGCGCACGTTCGTGGTCGACGCGGTGGCGTCGTTGACCCGATCGAGCCATGCCGCGCTCGAGTTCGTGGTCGTCGCCGACGCCGACACGCCGCCCGACGTGCTGGTCGATCTGGAACGCATCGCCGGCGACGCGGCGATGCCGATCGAACTGGTGCGCTACGACGAGCCGTTCCACTTCTCGCGCAAGGTCAACGCCGGTGTGGCCGCGGCCACCGCCGACACGCTGTTGATCCTCAACGACGACACCGAGCTGATCGACCGCGACAGCGTGACGGCGATGCTCGGGCTGCTGCACTCCGGATCGCGCGGTGCGCCGGGGTACGGCGATGTCGGCGCGGTGGGCGCCAAGTTGCTGTACGCCGACGGCACCCTTCAGCACGGCGGGCACGTGTACCACGGCGAGTTCATGCACGCCCTGCTCGGCTACCCGGGCGAGCACCCCGGGCCGGGCCGGATGTTGGCGGTCGAGCGCGAGGTGGCTGGGGTGACGGCTGCCGCGCTGATGACCACGCGGGCCGTGTTCGACGCTGCCGGCGGGTTCCCCGACGATCTGCCGCTGCACTTCAACGACGTCGACTTCTGCCTGGCCGTGCGGGCCCTCGGCCACCGCATCGTGTGGACGCCGCACGCGTCGTGGTACCACTTCGAGGGCAAGTCGCGCTCGCGCGGGGCGACGTTGGAGGAGTGGAACCGGGTCGCCGGCCGATGGTGGCCCGACAGCCAGCCACACGACCCGTACTCGAACCCGAACCTCACCCTGAAGCGCGACGACTGGCTTGAGCTGCCCGGCCGCAGCGGCGCCCCCCCGTACTACTACGACGCCTCCGGCACGAAGCGTTGGTCCTGAACAGGGTCAGCGCGTAGGCGGCCCGCCTCGGTGGTCGAGTGCCGGCGCAGCCGGTGTATGTCTCGATACGACCGCAGAGCGGTCACTCGACAACCGTCTCGACCATTGGCGCGCGCACCACGTCTCGATACAACGGAGTGGCGGCTGCGCCGCGGGTGCGCCACTCGACGACCGTTACCGCCAGCGGTGAGGAGCAACCAGGCGAGTCCGGCGCTGGCTGCGGCGTGGGCGGCGAGGATGGGGAGGGGGTGGACGGGCATCAGTTCGGCGCCCCACTTCCACGGGCGGTAGGTGCCGTCGATGCCGACGGCCCAGCGCCGCGTCGCCGACCACGCGGCCACGTTGAGCAACAGCAGCGCCCCCGCCCCCAAGACCGCCGCCCCCTCGAACTCAGCGGCAGGAATTGTGCCGGATTCCGTCACTCTTCCTGCCGCTGAGTTGGGATGGGGGTCGGGGCGGTGGGTGAGGGCGAGCGCGAGGGGGATGCCGACCAGTAGCGGCAGCGAGTAACGGCCCTGCCAGTACCGACCCGTTTCGTTGCCCTGCTGGAGCTCGAACATCCACGACGTCACGACCGCCAGCACGAGCGTGCCGCCGGCCAGGCCGAGCATCGGCCACACCCGGCGGTGCACGGCGAGCGCGACCAGCACACCGACCAGGGCGACCCAGGCGAGTACCGACCAGCGCGGCAGCGGGGCGTCGAGCCAGCCGAGCACCCCGATCGCCTCGGTGAGGTGCCGCCGCGTCTCGCCGACGACCTTCCCTGCCAGCTCGCCGTTCCACCCTCCCGGCCGAGCCACGAACGCGGCTGCCACGGCAACCCCCCCGGCCGCCGCGGCCGCGGCAACGAGCGCCGTGCGGGCACCCTGGCGGCCCTCCCAGCGGTCCCACAGCCAGCGCAGCACCCACGCCGCGGCCACCGCCAACGGTGCCAGTGCGCCAAGTTGGGCGACCCGGTTGGCGTTCGTGACGTCCCACACCAGCACGACCAGAGTGCTCGCACCGATCAACGCCAGGGGGCCGCGTCGCCGCCCCAGCACGGTCAGCACGTCGCGACCCGATACGACGACGACCGCGGCCAGGATCAGGCACGCCCAGATCAGCCCGTCACGCCGGGGGAGCGCGAGCGCCGCCCAGCCGGCAGCCAGCAACCACCCCGGCCGGCGGGCGAGCAGGCAGACCCACAGCGCGACCGCGCCGGCCGTGGCGAACGCCGACGGGTTCACGGTGCCGAAGATCGACCAGGCCATAGGTGTCAGCGCGACGAGTACCGCCGCGGGTCCCCACACCGACTCGCTCCGGGCGACCACCCACGCCGCGGTAACGAGCGCGACGGCGGCGGCCGCGCTGGCAAGGCGGGCTGCCCAGATCCCCCCGTCGCCAGGCAGCCAGGTGCCGAACGCAGGCAGCAGGTGCCCCCAGATCGGGTACTCGCCGGTCGTCATCGCCACGAGCACTCGACCGTCGTCACCGGGCACGGCCTCGGTGCCCACCGCGCAGTCGACCGGCACCGTCGGCTGCCAGGCGTAGCAGCCCGGTTCGGGCACGGCGTACTCGGCGGGCAACACGTGGGTGGTCAGCCGTGGCAGATCGACGGTAGCCAGCACGTCGATGTCACCGGTGGCGAGTACGCCGGCGCGGACGAAGTGGCTCGGCTCGTCGGCGCCGGCCCCTGGAGGGGTCAGGAAGATCCAGCAGGCGGCCAGCGCCCCCAGCAGCGCGGCGACGACCCACCGGTGGTCGAGCACCTCGTTGCCACCGCCACCCACAAACGGCGAGCGTACCGGTGACATGATGGTCGGTGATGGACGCGGTGGCCGACGACGTACGCACGCGCATGCTCGCGCACCTCGGTGACGATCCGGCCGCGATCGGCGTGGAGACGGTGACCGCCGCGGTCCACCCGCTGGTCGAGGTGCCACCGGCGCCCGAACCCGCGGTGTCGATCGTCACCGTCACCTACGGCACCGGGCCGATCGTGGTCGACGCGCTCGCCGCGCTGGCGGCCACGCTCGGCGACCTGGCGTACGAGGTGATCGTGGTCGACCAGCCACCACCACCCGGCGCCGACCCGGGCCTGCCGACCGCAACCCGCCTGCGCCTGCTCACCTCAGGTGTGCGCTTGATCGAGTGCGCCGCCAACCACGGCTTCGGGGGCGGCAACACGGTTGGTGTGGCCCACGCCCGGGCGCCGATCGTCGTCCTCCTCAACCCCGACGCGGTCGTGCGCCCCGGCTGGTTGGGCCCACTACTCGCCGCGCTCGACGACCCGACCATCGGCATCGCCGCCCCCGTGCTGGTCAACCCCGACGGCACCGTGCAGGAAGCGGGCCAGACGCTCGACGGCGAGGCTGGCGCGCACCCGATCACGCGTCGTCCGGTGGAGGCCTCGGTCGATGTCGTCCACACCTCGGCCGCGTGCTGGGCGATCCGCCGGGCCGACTACGAGCTGCTCGGCGGGTTCGACCCGCACTACCACCCGGCGTACTACGAGGACGCCGACCTGGTGCTACGTATGCGCCGGGCCGGCCTGCGCGCCGTCGTCGTGGGTGCCAGCGAGGTGGTCCACCACCTGGGTAGCTCGACGCGCCGGCGGACCACGAACGTGTTCACTCAGCGGGCGATCTTCCGCACCCGCTGGGCTACGGAACTGGCACACCTCGACGCTGAGCCTGGAACCACCGATCTGGCGACTCGTTCCTCGCCGCCATCACGGTGAATCCAGGCTCGGTAACACGTTGCGTTCAAGCGCCACGCAGGCTGGGCTTCACTGGCCGTGCACCAGGGCCAACGTGGACGCAACCGCCGTGGGCTGGGGCGACGCCGTCGAGCGGCCGCGGCGATCGGTGGATCCAGGCTGAGAGGCTGAGCGGGTAGGGGTCGCTTCGTCCGGTGGTAACGACCGGCTCAACCACCGTGAATCCACCTATCCGTCAGGTGCCGGGGGGAACATCGCGTTGACGATCCGCTCGGCCTCGGCGCGCATCGAATTCGTCGCTGCGAAACGTGCTGCGGCGGCTGACATCGCCGCCCGCCGGGCCGGGTCGGTGACGATCGACTCGATCGCGCCGGCCAGCTCTTCGGTCGACACGTTGGCAGCCACCTTGACCACCACGTCGTCGGGAAGTTCGCGGGTGGCGCCGAGGTCGGTTGCCACCAGTGGTACGGCGTTGCCGATCGCATCAGCAACGGCCGCCGACGACTCGCCGTTCGACTCGCCGCGGAGCTGGACGAGCACGGTGGCCCGGCGCACGAACTCGCCGTAGGTGCGGGCATCGACGCGGCCGGTGGCAAGCACCGGCGAACCGTCGTCGACGAAGCGTTCGCCCCCTAGGCCGACCAGTGCCGCGCTCCACTCCGGATGGCGGCTCAGCAAGAGTTCGGCCGCGGCGACGAAGCGGTGAGGCTGCTTCACCGTGGCGGCCACTCCAGCCGTAACGATCGACACCTGCTCGGCGTCGTCGGTGGGCGACACGGCCACTACGCCCGGGGGCACCGGCACGCGCATTGCCATCGGCCCCACATCGACGGCCGTGACCCCACAGTCGGCGGCGAGCAGGTCGGCCGCGTGCTGTGAGTGGACGAGGCACCCGCGGGCCGCGGTCGCGACCTCGGCTGCGTACAGCGGGAACGGGTGCGTATCAGCCGGGTAGAACCGTTCGGCCATCGCCTCGCGCTGCTCGGGCGGATAGCAGTCGGTGAGCCGGACGTCGTGAAACAGCACGTACCCGGGCACCCGCGCCAACACGTCGAGGAACGGCCGGTGGAGCTCGTTGTTGCCCATGCAGTACAAGACCGCATCGAACGCCCCGCCGCGCACCAGCGGTTCGAGCAGGCCGAGCCGGCGCACCGGGTACGCCACCTGGGCGGCAGTCAGCGGGGCTACATCGTCGTCGACGAAGCAGGTGACGTCGGTGCGCGCCGACAGTTCGTCGAGCAACGCCGCGCTGTGGTCGGCCACCCCGCTGGGGCTGGGTGGCAGCAGCGTGACGACGGCGATCCGCGGGCGCCGGGCGGCGGCGACCGCGAGCGCCTCGGCGCGGACGCGCGAATACACCGCGACGGTGCGGTCGGCCGCGAGTTCGTAGGTGAACCCGGGGTCGGGGGCGGCGGCCAGCACGGCTCGGAATGCATCGTCGGTCAGGGCCCGCTCGAGGAGCGTCGCCATGTCGTCGACGACGTACGGGTTGAAGCGCGCATCGGGGAGCGGCATCACCTCGGGCAGCGACGACACGTCGCTGCAGATCACCCGCGCGCCGCACCGGCGAGCCTCGAGGACGGGCAGCCCGAACCCCTCGTAGAACGACGGGAAGAACACGGTGTCGGCCGACTGGTACAGACGGACGAGGTCGTCGTCGCCGACGAAGCCGGTCACGATCACGTCCCCGGTACACCCGGCGTCGTGCGCCCACCCGGCGAGCACCCGCCGTTGATGATGCGTCACCTTGCACCCGATCACCAACTGGTGTGCCGCCTGGAGCCGGTCGGGCAGTGCGGCGTACGTGGCGATCGCACCCTCCACGTTCTTGCGCCAGTCCATGCCGGTCGGAGCGAACACGAAGCCCTCGCGCAGTTCGGGGAGCGACTCGCGGAGTGCCTCCATCCGTTCGGTGGGCGTGTCGGTAGGAAGACGGAAGCACTCGTTCGTGCCGCCGCCGATCACGGTGAGGCGATGCCGCGGCACACCGAGCAGTTCGGCGCAGTCGTCGGCCGCCGACTGCGAGTCGGTCACCACCGCCGCGCACGTGTTGAGCACGGTCAGTCGGGCGATGTACTGGGGGCGTTCGCGGTGGTCGAGGTAGCGCTGTTGGAAGCGATACGGGATCAGGTCGAAGCACGTCGCGACGAGTGCCCCGATCGGCGCCGCAGGAAGCAGGTGGTCGACGGGCACCGACTCGAACGGCGAGGTCATGTGGAACACGTCGATCGGAACACCCGCGAGGTCGCCGATCGGCACCAGCCGGTCCGGCGCGACGATGTCGAGCAGGCGCGGATCGGTGGGCAACGCTGGGTTGTAGGTGAACCGGTCGACCACGTCAGGATGGCGAGTGACGATCGCCCGCACCAGGTCGCGGGTGTACCGGCCGATGCCACGGTTACCGCTACCGAGGCTCTGTGCGGCTTGGAGGTCGACGACGATCATTCCGCGGCCCGGTCGACGGCCGCCGCGCCGATCAGGTCGGCGAGCCGTGCGACCGCGTCGGCGAGGGTGCGCACGTCGGCGCGCAGGTCGCTCAGTTCGCGGACCTGGTCGACGAGTTCGAGTGTCGTTCGCGTCTGATGGACGTGCATGTCGGCCACCGTGCCCGCCAGGCTCTCGACCATGCGGGTCAACTCGTCGAGGCCGGCCAGTTCGTCGCGCGTCGTCGCCTGGCTGCGGGCGAGCGCCCCGATCTGCTCGCGGAACTCGTGTTTGGTGGCTTCGAAGTGAGCGTTGAGGTAGCCGCGTGCCGGTGACGTGACGGCGCGGGCCGCGTGACGGACCGCGGTACCGGCGCGGCGACGGCCGCCGCCCACCGTGCCACGACGGTCGAGGCGGGCTTGGAGGGCAGCCCACATGTCGGCCCCGCGTGCGGCGGACGACGGCTGGGCAACGATCCGCGCGCGCGCGGCGGCTGCTAGGCGGAGACGAAGTTCGGCGTCGTCGGCAAGACGGCGGAGCGCGGCGATCGCCTCGAAGATGTCGGGCTCGGCCCACATCTCGCCCTCCGGGTACGCACCGTCGCCGCTCAAGATCGGCGTGAGGTTGTAGCCCACCATCTCGGCACACGTGTCGTCGATCAGGTCGACCGGGCCCCCGTAGGCGGTACTGACGACTGGTGTGGCGAGCTGCATCGCCTCGGCGATGTGCAGGCCGAGGCCCTCGCCGCGGTGCAGCGACACGAGCACGTCGGCGTGCGCGATCAGCGCGCTCTGATCGGCAGCCGGAAGGTGACGGTCGAGCAGCGCGATGCGCGGGTCGTCGCCGACGAAGTCACGGACCGTGCGCGCGGCCGCGGGTTTGCGGTTGCCGTTGATCGTCTTGATCATGAGGGCGATGTCGTCGCGGTCGGGGAAGGCCTCGCGGAAGGCCGTCACCACGCGCAAGGGAGCCTTGCGCTCGACACCGCTGAGATAGTCGAAGCTGGTCAGCAACACCAGCCCGTCGGGCATGCCCAGCTCGGCTCGGGTGGCGGACGACGGCACGGGCTCGGGCAGGTACGGCGGGTGCAGCTCGACCGGCGTGTCGCCGGCGGTGAGGTACGCGTCGCGGACGAACGTCGACGGCGCCCACACCACATCGACCAGCTCGAACGCCGGGGCCTGATCGGCGGGTACCACCTCGAGTTCCCAGAACCAGTAGCCGACCCGCAGCAGGTCGGGAGCGAACGGTTCGGGGTACAGCTCGGCCACCGCCGGCAACTGGAGTGCGGTCACCACCGCGACGGTGGTGGAGTACAACTCGCCCGATTGCGGCGGCTCACCGCGCACGGGGCTGTCGGTGGCGGTGACGGCGATGTCGTTGACCGCCACACCCGCATCACGAAACGACTGGCTCAGTGAGCGGGCGATCTCGCCCAGGCCGCTGTCGACGTGGTGATACCCGACCAGATTGACACCGGGAGCCCGAGGCTGCATCAGAGCGAGCGTAACGGACCGTGCCAGGCGCGGTCCGTTACGTCGGCGTCAGCGGGTGAGCTGGGCGAGGTGCCAGCGGTAGGCCGACTCGAGGATCGCCGGCAGACGATAGGTGGCCTTCCAGCCGAGCGTGGCGAGCGCGTACGCAGGGTCGGCGTACACCTCGACCGGGTCGCCCGCACGCCGGTCGACCACGTCGTGGGGGACCGGCCGCCCGGCGACCTGGGCGATGCCGTCGAGCACCTCGGTCACTGACGAACCGACCCCGGTGCCGAGGTTGACCGCCGTGCTGGCGCCACCGCCGGCGAGGTAGTCGACCGCGGCAACGTGCGCAGCGGCAAGGTCGTCGACGTGGATGTAGTCGCGGATGCACGTGCCGTCGGGCGTGGGGTAGTCGGCCCCGAACACCCGCAACGGCGGCGCCCCACCCGGCTGGTCGGCCGTGAGCAGCGCCCGGATCGCCACGGGAATCAGGTTCAGCGCATACGACCAGTCTTCGCCGATCGCCGCGTCGAAGCTGGCCCCGGCGGCGTTGAAGTAGCGCAAGCTCACGCTGCGCAGCCCGTGCACCTCGCCGTACCAGTGCAGCACGCGCTCGACGATCGCCTTCGTCTCGGCGTACACCGACTCGGGCGCGATCGGCTGGGTTTCGTCGACCGGCATGCTCGCCGGGGTGCCGTACACCGAACACGACGACGAGAACACGAACTGGTCGACCCCCGCGGCAAGCGCCGCGTCGAGCAGCCGCACGGTGCCGTCGACGTTGTTGCGAAAGTACTTCGACGGGTCGCGCATCGACTCGCCGACGTTCTTGTAGGCCGCGAAGTGGACGATCGCCGACACGTCGTGGCTTCGGCACGTGTCGACGACGAGTTGGTGGTCGCTGATGTCGCCGACCACCAACGGGGCATCGAGTACGGCGGCCCCGTCGGCCAACTCGAGCGAGTCGAGCACTACCACCCGGCGGCCGAGCGTGCGCAGCTCGCGGACGGTGTGCGAACCGATGTAGCCGGCGCCACCGGTGACGAGAATCGAACGATCGCCGGTGGCGCTATCTTCGCTGGCGCGATTTTCGGTGGAGGGAGTGTCCGACACGTGCCGGACACTACCGTTCCGCCCGTGCTGGTAGCCGTCGTGGTGACCTACTCCGCCGGGCCGCGCGAGCTCGGGCAGTGCGTCGCCGCGCTGCGCTCCGGCGGCGGTGTCGACCGGCTGATCGTCGTCGACACGGGGGGCGCGGCGATCGTCGACGATCTGCCCGGTAGCCCGCCGTGCGAGGTGATCCGCACGGCCAACCGGGGCTACGGGGCCGCGGCCAACGTCGGTTTCGCCCGTGCCGCGGCACTCGGCGCCGATCGGGTTGCGCTGCTGAACGACGACGTGGTCGTACGGGCCGGATGGACCGTGCCGCTGCTCGCTGCGATCGAGGCGGCGCCCGAGGTGGGCGCCGCCCAACCAAAACTGCTCGACGCCGGTACCGGGCTGGTCAACTCGCTCGGCGTGCGGGTCGGGCCCGATGGGGCGGGGGTCGATATCGGCGACGGCGAGGCCGACATCGCCGTCGCATCCGGAACACCGGCCACACCGATCGAACTGTTCACCGGAGGGGCGGTGATGTTCACCACCGGCTTCCTGGCCGACACGGGCGGGTTCGACGAGCGCTACTTCCTGTACTACGAAGACGTCGATCTGGCGCGGCGAGGTGCCGCGCGCGGGTGGCAGTACCGGCTGGCCGCCGACTCGGTTGTGGAACACGCCCGCGGCCTGTCCACGGGTGGCGATCCGGGTCGCACGCTGTGGCTTCAGGAACGCAATCGCCTGTGGGCCGCGTTCCGGTTTGCCGGCCCGGCCACGGTTGGCCGAGCGCTGTGGCTGTCGGTGCGTCGTCTCCGCCACGAACCCCGCAAGGTGCACGCCCGGGCCCTGCTCGCCGGCCTCCGCGGCGCCCCATCCCGCCTCCGCGAACGCGTCGCCAGGCGGTAAGGGTGGCCCCCGGTGGTCGAGTGGTCTCGATACACCGGAGGGGCGGCTCCGCCGCGGGTGCGCCACTCGACCACCGTGGCGGGCTCGCCTCCTGGTGGTTGAGCTTGTCGAAACCACCCTCGTGCGTGCGGTCGGTGGTCGACCGGATCAACCACCGTGGTTGGTCAGCGGAGGCGGCTCCGCAGTTTGCGGAGGGGGGCGGTGAGGCGCACGAGGCGCGACCGGCGCCAGGCGTCGACCTCGTTGCGCAATGCGTCACGTTCTTCGGTCAGGGCTGCGATCTGTTCGTCGAGCTGTGCTCGCTCGCCGTCCAAGTCGGGCCAGGCCGGGGTGGGCTCGGCCGGGAACGGCTGTTCACCGGGCTTGGCGCGGCGCGCTTCGAGTACGAACTGGTAGGTGGTCGCCTCCGGGTCGGCGAGCACGAACCGCAAGACCTCGGCGCCGTGGCGGCCAGGGGTGGCCGGGAGCCCGCTCTCGTAGGCCGCTCCGCGGACGCGTTCGATACGGGTGGCCGTCAGGTGCGCACCGGCCAGCAACTCGGCCAGGCCGGCCCGGGTGAACCACCGCAGGTGCGTCCGGTCGAGGAGGCCCTCGGGTTGATACTCCCAGCGTCCTTCCAGCAACATCAGGCGAACGTCGACGAACCCGACGTGCGGTACCGAGATGACCACCCGTCCGTCCGGCCCGAGCAGCGACACGGCGTCGGCGAGCGCACGTTCCGGTTCGCGGAGGTGCTCGAGCACGTCGCCGAACAGCACCACGTCGAAGCCTGGCTCGACGATGTCGGTGAGGCGCGTGCGATCGAGGTCGGCGACGTGTACCTGGGTGGCGAACCGGCGGGCCTGTTCGGCTGCCTCGGCGTCGACCTCGATTCCGATCACGACGTTGCCGGCGGCGACGAGATGCTCGGTGACATGACCGACCGAGCACCCCACTTCGAGCACCCGGCCCCCCGAGCCGACCATCGAGATCGCGTAGGCGTGCGGGTTGTTGATGGCGGTGGGGTCGACCGCGGTGCCGTACCGAGTGGACATGTGTGGGACTTTAGGGTTTCGACAGGCTCAGCCACCGGTAGACAGGCTCAACCACCGGTGGTAGCGGTCGGGTCTTGCTTGGTGCGGCCGGCGGCGCGCTGGGCGCGCTTCCACTCGCGGACCTGAGCGAGCGTGTCGGCCGAGTTGGCGTCGGCGACCGTGCGCGGCTGGTCGTCGGCGAACGGTCCGGCGGCGGCTTCCCACCCGGGCGGACGCACACCGAACCGTTTGGCGAGTACGGCCACCAGGATCATCGCCTTCTCGTTCCCGAACCCGGGCAGCGCCAGCAGCCGCCGCTTCAGGTCGGCACCGTCGTCCGCGTCCTCCCAGATGCATTCGGGGCGCCCGCCGTAGTCGGCGACGACGGCTTGGGCGACGGCGTGGATGCGGCGTGCCATCATCGCCGCCCAGCGGTGGATGGCCGGCTTCGTGCACGCGGCTGCGACCAGCTCGTCTTCGGGCATCGCCGCCAGGCGGACGACGTCGAGGTGACCGAGCCGCCGCCACAGGGTGGCCGGCCCGGCGAACGCCCACTCCAACGGCACCTGCTGGTCGAGCACCATGCCGACCAGCAGCGCGGTGGCGTCGGTGTTCAGCAGGGTGTCGGCGTCGGCGTCGCCCGTTACCCACAGGTCGCCACGCATCCCCGCAGCCTAGGACTCACCGCCGGTAGCGTGACGGGCCGTGTCGTCCGCCAGAGAACTCGTCGCGCGGCGCGAGCTGCTCTGGAACCTGACGTTGCGTGAGTTGCGCGGGCGCTACAAGCGCAGCCTGCTCGGGTGGGGCTGGTCGCTGCTCAACCCGATCGCGTTCATGCTGATCTACACGTTCGCGTTCTCGATCTTGCTCGAGGCCGACCCCGGCCCGGGCGACCCGAGCGGGCTGAAGTCGTACGCCCTGTTCCTGATGTGTGGCCTGTTGCCGTGGTCGTTCTTCAACATCTCGGTGTCGACGGCGATGGGCGGGATCGTGGCCAACGGGGCGCTGGTGCGCAAGGTGGCTTTCCCGCGCGAGCACCTGATCGTGTCGACCGTGCTGGCCGGGCTGTTCACGCTGGCGATCGAGCTGTCGGTGCTGTCGGTGGCCCTCGCTTTCGCCGGCAACGTCGTGCTCACGTGGATACCGGTGATCCTCGCCGTGATGGTGTTGCTGGCGGTGTTCTCGACCGGCCTGGCGCTGGCGCTGGCAGCCGGCAACGTGTACTTCCGCGACCTGTCGTACCTGTGGTCGATCGTCGTCCAGGGGTGGTTCTTCGCGACCCCGATCGTCTACCACCAGTCGCTCGCCACCGACCGTCTCGCCGACCACGCGGTGCTGCTGCGGGTCTACAACAACCTCCCGCTGACCGTGGTCGTGCGGATGTTCCGCAACCTGATGTACGACCTACGGATGCCGCGCCTGCTCGACTTCGCCGTACTCAGCGGGTACGCCCTGGTCGCCCTCATGATCGGCTGGTGGATCTTCCACCGGGTCGAAGGTCGCTTCGCGGAGGAACTGTGACGACGCAAGCGACCACGTCCGACCCGGCCGTGCGCGTCGACCACCTGTCGAAGCGCTTCCGACTGTTCCACGAGCGCAACCAGTCGCTCAAGCAGTCGCTGCTCAACTGGCGCCGCTCGTCACACGACGACTTCTGGGCGCTGCGCGACGTCACGTTCGACGTGCACCGCGGCGAGACGTTCGGGATCATCGGCCACAACGGCAGCGGCAAGTCGACGCTGCTGAAGTGCCTCACCAAGATCCTCGAACCCGACGAGGGCTCGGTGTCGGTCACCGGCTCGGTGTCGGCACTGCTCGAACTCGGCGCCGGGTTCCACCCCGAACTGTCGGGCCGCGAGAACGTGTTCCTCAACGCGGCCATCCTGGGGGTACCGCGCCGGCAGATCGTCGAGCGGTTCGACGACATCGTCGACTTCTCCGGCCTGGCCCAGTTCATCGACACGCCGGTGAAAAACTACTCATCGGGCATGTTCGTTCGGCTCGGGTTCGCGGTGGCGATCAACGTCGACCCCGACGTGCTGATCATCGACGAGGTGCTCGCCGTGGGCGACGCCGAGTTCCAGGCCAAGTGCGGCGACAAGATCGCCGAGTTCCGCGAGCGCGGCAAGACGATCGTGCTCGTGACCCACTCGATGGGCGACGTCGTGCGGATCTGCCAGCGTGCGGCGTGGCTCGACCACGGCTCGATCCGCGAGCTCGGGGCGCCCAACGACATCGCCGACGCCTACCTCGCGACCAGCCACGGCGGGCGCTCGGTGCACCTCCAGGACGGGCTGCGATGGGGCACTGGCGAGGTCCAGATCGACGACGTCGAGGTGCTCGGCGGCGACCTGGAACCGGTCGAGTTCGCGCGCACCGGCGACCCGCTTGCGTTCCGCGTGCACCTCAGCGCGCGCCAGGCGGTGGTCGGCCCCGAGCTGGTGCTGAGCCTCCACGACATCGACGGGCGGTTGCTCAGCGAGGTGTCGACGCGGGCCCGCGAGATGCACATCGACCAGGTGGCCGGCACGCGCACCGTGACACTCGAGGTCGACCAGTTCCCGCTCTCGGAGGGCACCTACGAGTTGAGCGCGGCCGTGCGCGACGAGAGCGGTCAGCGCGAACTCGACGTGCGCAGCCGGATGCTGCGGTTCGACGTACTCAAGGGCAAGCTCGCCGACGGCGGCATCGTCACCCTCCCCGCCCGCTGGACGCTGTAGCGGCGGGTCAGAACTCTTCGTCGAAGCTGACGTCGCCTTCGACGCCGGTCTGGTAGCTCGACACGGTGCGCTCGAAGAAGTTCGACAGGCCCTGCACGTCTTGCAGCTCCATGAAGCTGAACGGGTTCTTCGACCCGAACTGCTTCTGGTAGCCGAGTTGGTTGAAGCGCTGGTCGGCGACGTACTGGAGGTACTCGCGCATGTCGGGCAGGCTCATGCCGGGCACGCCGTGGCCGAGCACGTCGGTGGCGAACTGGTACTCGCACTCGACCGCTTCGGTGAGCATCTCGCGGACCTGCTCCTCGAGCCGGTCGTCGAACAGTTCGGGCTGCTCGGCGCGCACCGTGGCGACCACTTCGAGCGCGAACGCCATGTGGCAGCTCTCGTCGCGGAACACCCAGTTGGTGCCGTCGGCGAGGCCGTTGAGCAGGCCCTTCGAGCGCAGGAAGTACACGTAGGCGAACGCCCCGAAGAAGAACAGGCCCTCGATGCAGGTGGCGAAGCAGATCAGGTTGAGCAGGAACTGGCGGCGCTGCTCGTGCGTCTCGATGCGGGTGATCGACGAGATCGAGTCGATCCACTTGAAGCAGAACTCGGCCTTGGCGCGGATGGACGGGATGTTCTCGATCGCCGCGAACGCGGCCTCGCGCTCGCGCAGGTCGGGGATGTAGTTGTCGAGCAGCGTCAGGTAGAACTGGACGTGCAGCGCCTCTTCGTAGAGCTGCCGCGACAGGTACATGCGGGCTTCGGGGGCGTTGACGTGCTGGTACAGGTTGAGCACGAGGTTGTTCGACACGATCGAGTCGCCGGTGGCGAAGAACGCCACCAGGCGCGACACGAGGTGACGCTCGGCCGGCAGCAGCTTGCGCTGGAGGTCGACCAGGTCGTCGGAGAAGTCGATCTCGTCGACCGTCCACGTGTTCTTGATGGCGTCGCGGTACATGTCGTAGAACCGCGGGTAGCGCATCGGCCGCAGCGTGAGGTCGAACCCGGCGTCGAGAATGTTGGCCGGGCGGGTGGCCCGGGCCGGTGTGACGTTGGGGGGTTCGGTGGTAGGTGAATAATCCACGATGGGCTCGATCATCGCCATGCAACAGCCGCCTTCTCGCTCGGTTGGGGCCAGGTCGGATCGTTCGGGTCGCCCCCGCATGACCCGGTTGGGTGGCCCCGGTGCTGGGTTACATGACTGTAGTTACACGGCTGTCCGGAAGCAATGGGGCCGAGCGAAAAGTCGTGTCAATTCGCTCGGCCCGGGTTGTTTACCTGAATCTACCGATCGCTGCGTTCGCTCGTCGGCGTTGCCCCAGCCCACGACGGTTGCGACCACGTTGGCCGCGGTGCATCGTTTGTCGAGCCCAGCCTGCGTGGCGCTTGAACGCAAGGTGTTACGGAGCCTGGATTCGCCGGGATGGCGGCGAGGAACGAGTCGTCAGATCGGCGGAGTCAGGCTTACTGGCAGGCGTCGCAGTGCTCGGGGTTCTCCAGCGAGCAGGCCACGGCCTCGTCGTCGGTGAATTCCTTCTTGGGCGCCGGCGGGGTGGGCGTGGGCGTCGAGTCGCCGCTGACGGTGGCCTGGGCGATTCGTGTCGCCGGGCGGCTGCGCAGGTAGTACGTGGTCTTCAGGCCGCTCTTCCAGGCGTGGAGGTACATCGACGAGAGCTTGCCGATCGTGGGCGTCTCCATGAACAGGTTGAGCGACTGGCTCTGGTCGATGTAGGCACCGCGCGAGGCGCCCATGTCGATCAGGTTGCGCTGCGGGATCTCCCAGGCGGTGCGGTAGACGGCGCGCACCTGGGCGGGAATCCGGTCGATGTCCTGCACCGAGCCGTCGGCCCGCTTGATCGCCGCGATCATCTCGTCGTCCCACAGGCCACGGGCCTGGAGATCGGCGACGAGGTAGCGGTTGATCTGCATGAACTCGCCCGACAGCGTCTCGCGCTTGAACAGGTTCGACACCTGCGGCTCGATGCACTCGTAGCACCCGGCGATCGAGGCGATCGTGGCGGTGGGGGCGATCGCGATCAGCAAGCTGTTGCGCAGGCCGTGCTGGGCGATGCGGGCGCGCAGGCCATCCCAGTCCAAGCCGGCCGGAGGCGTGACGCCCCACAGGTCGAACTGGAGCTTGCCGTCGGCTGCCCGGGTGCCGGCGTAGGTGGCGTGCGGGCCGTGCTGGGCGGCCAGTTCGGTGGAGGCCCACAGGGCGTGGAAGTAGATGTGGGCCTGGACGAGTGTGGACATCTCCTGGGCCTCGGGCGAGTCGAACGCCACACCCATCTTGAAGAACACGTCCTGGAGGCCCATCACGCCGAGCCCGACCGGGCGCCACTGGTGGTTCGAGTGCTGCGCCTCGGGCGTGGGGTAGTAGTTGATGTCGATCACCCGGTCGAGGAACGGCACCACCTGGCGCACCACCTCGCCGAGCCGGGTGAAGTCGAACGCCGGCGGTTTGCCCGGCTCGGTGGGGTCGAGCATGTAGGCGCCGAGGTTGAGCGAGCCGAGGTTGCACACGGCCGTGTTGGCCTGATCGGTGACCTCGAGGATCTCGGTGCACAGGTTCGACAGGTGCACCACCCGCGGCGAGCCGTCGTCGTTGACGCCACCGGTCTGGTTGCACTTCTCGTTGGCCGGGTCCTTGAACGTCATCCAGCCGTTGCCGGTCTGGGCGAGCGTGCGCATCATCCGGCTGTACAACTGGCGGGCAGGGATCTGCTTCTCGTACAGCCCGGCCTCTTCGGCCGCCTGGTAGGCGGCGGCGAACTCGTCGCCGTACAGGTCGACCAGGTGAGGCACCTTCTTCGGGTCGAACAGCGACCACTGCCAGTCCTTCTCGACCCGCTCCATGAACAGGTCGGGAACCCAGTTGGCGAGGTTCAGGTGGTGCGTGCGGCGAGCGTGGTCGCCGGTGTTGTCGCGCAGTTCGAGGAAGTCCTCGATGTCGGCGTGCCACGTCTCGAGGTACACGCAGGCGGCACCCTTGCGACGGCCGCCCTGGTTGACCGCGGCGACCGACGAGTCGAGCGTGCGCAGCCACGGCACGATGCCGTTCGACAAGCCGTTCGTGCCACGGATCAGGCTGCCCTTGGCACGCACCCGGCTCCACGACACCCCGATACCCCCCGCGAACTTCGACAACCGAGCGACGTCGGTGTAGCGCTTGTAGATCCCCTCGAGGCTGTCCTCGGGCGAATCGAGGAGATAGCAGTTGGCGACGCTCAACCCATTGACCGAGTACGAGTGGTCGTCGTGGGCGACACCGAGGTTGTAGACCGTGTCGACCCGGGCGGCCGGTGCCTTGGCGTTCACCCGCATGAACGCGCGCCCGTCGATCACCTGCACGTGCGTGCTCGGTTGGGCGCCGGCGAGTGCGTCGATCCGGTCGTCGTCGTAGACCTTGCCGAGGTCGGTCAGGTCGAGCGCCCAGGCGGGCACGCGCAACGACGCCTGCCGGCGGAACGGGCCGTCCTCGTACTTCGGTACTGCGGCCGACGTGATGGGGAGACCATGGGTACGGCCCCACGCGGCGACGGCGGTGACGAGCTCGAGGTTGGTCAGCGTGACGCTGACCGAGCGGCCGGTCGTGACACAACCGTCGGCTTCGATCAAGCCCTTGAGGAACCCGACCACGAACTCGCGGCCCATGCGGTAGAAGCCGTCGGGGAGCCGGCGCTCGTTGGAGTAGGTGCCGAACGTGGCCTGGAACGCCTCACCGATGACGGCCGAGTGAAAGCTGACCGAACTCCAGTTGCGGGCGGGGTCGTCGTGGAACCGCGGGGTCACGCCGAAGATCTGCTCGCCCGTGCGCGCCCAGCGCTCGGCGAGCGCGCGCTCCTTGTCGGCGAACACGAGCGAGATGCCGACCGGGCGCTTGCCGCGGCCCTTGAGCACGGTGCCGTCGCCGAACCACTGGCCGAGGAACCGGGCGCCCTGTTCGGCGTCGAAGAACCATTCGGCCCGCACCGGCGACATCGCCCGGCTGCGCACGATGGTCGCGTCGGTGCCGTTGAGGTGGTCGCGCGAGGCCCAGCGGACGCTGACGGGCATCATCCCGTCGGCAGCCGGTTCACCGAACACGAACCGGCCGGCCGCATGCTCGCCGGGGAAGATCGAGAACACGTCGCCCTTGAGGTCGTGACCCTCGGCGAGCGCCACGTAGTCGCCGACGCGAAGATCGTCGGCCGCGACCCAACCGGGCTGCGAGGTGCCGCGCTTGCGGTCGTAGTGGGCGGCCCAGAAACGGTGGTTGCCCGTCGCTGTGACGGTGTCGGGGAGCCCGCTGACGGTGAGGTCCCACAGGGCTCGGTCACCGAGTGGGTTGCGGTGGAGTTGGGTGACCGTGGCGGTCGCTCCGGTGTGGGTGACCGTCTCGTCGCCGACTTCGACGTCCTCGATCGCAACGAGCCCGCGGTTGACCGTGAAGACCGGCGTGCCGGCGACGAAGCAGGAGCTCATCTGGCTGTGGGTGGTGCCCGAGTTGAACAGGGTGGGCGACGACGGCAGGTAGGCCAGGGTGGACATCAGGTCGTAGAAGGCGATCGCCTCGTCGACGTTCTGGCTGAGGCCGCAGGCCACGCGCAAGAAGAAGTACTGCGGGGTTTCGGTGACCTCGCGGCGCTCGGGGTGGCGCAGCAGGTAGCGGTCGTACACCGTGCGCAGGCCGAAGAACTCGAAGCGCCGGTCGCGGCTGGAGTCGATCGCCGCGTTGAGCGACGGGGCATTGGCGGCGACGAACGCCTGTACCTCGTCGCTGACGATGCCGACCGCGTGGCCGAGGTCGATCGATTCGGAGAACCACGGGATGCCCTGGTTGCGGACTTCCTTGTCGATCACCGTGGCGAGCAGGCGCCCGGCGAGCTTGGAGTAGGCCGGCTCTTCCACGATCAGGCCGGCCGCGGTGCGGATCGACAAGTCGTCGAGCTGGCGCGTGGTGGCGCCGTCGGCGAGGGCCGAGATGGTGCGCGTGGCGACGCGCATGGGGTCGACCCCGCGCAGGCCCTCGGCGGCCTTGGCGATCGCGTTGACGATCTTGTTGACGTCGACCGGTTCGAGCGCGCCGTTGCGCTTGCGGACCTGCATGCCGTGCGGGGCGGCCGGGGCCGCGGGGCTGCTGGCAACCGGGGCCAGCCGAGTGATCGGGCTGGGAATGCCGGAAGGTGGTGTCTCCAGGGCTGTGCCGCTGCCACCGTCGCCGTCGAGAATGGTCATGTCTGGTACTCCTCGCCTACCCGCCAAAAGTGCGTGCCGTGTGTGTTTCCGGCCCACTTTGGCGCTCGCACTGAGGCGGGCGCGCCAGCCGGGTACGCATTACACCATTGTAATTCGAGGCTGTCAACCGGCCCCTGTGACGTTTACGTAAACCGCCTGCGCAATGGCCCCGTCGTGTCCTCGCGACCGGACGAGGCGGTCACTAGCGTGGCCGGGTGTTGTTCGAGCAGCGGCTCAGGGTGGGGTTGCACGACGGGTCGATCACGGTGGTGTTCCGCCGGTGGAAGCGCCCGCAGGTGGTGCCCGGTGGCCGGTACCGCACCGGTACCGGGCTGGTCGAAGCGCTTGCCGTGGAGCGGGTCGACCCGGCCGCGATCACCGACGCCGACGCGGCCGCCGCCGGCTACGCGTCGGCTGGCGTTGCACGGGCCGACCTGCGCGGAACGCCCGGCGACCCGGTGTTCCGCATCGAGTTCCGCGCGTGCGCCGAAGCCGACCCGCGCACAGCGCTTGCCGAGCAGGCCGTCCTGAGCGACGACGACCGAGCCGCCCTCGAAGCCCGTCTCGGCCGCCTGGCCGCACGCTGGCAGCCGGGCCCGTCGCCGCACGACCTGCTGCGCCAGATCGCCGCGCACCCCGGGGTGGTGTCGTCGGTGCTCGCGGCCGACGCCCGCTGTGAACGCCCCGAGTACAAGCGCCGGGTACGAGCGCTGAAGGAGCTCGGCCTGACGATCAGCGAAGACGTCGGCTACCGCCTCTCGCCACGCGGCAAGGCGTACCTCGATGGCCGAGGGTTGCTCGGTGATACAGTGTGATTCATGGGAGAAACGTCGGTGCAGCGTTCGTTTCGACTCTCGCGGCGCAACAGCGAGTTGCTCGACTCCCGGGCCGAGTTGAGCGAGGAGTCGCGCAACGCCCTGGCCGACCGCGTGCTCGGCGAAGGGCTGCGCACTGAGCGGTATCCGGCGGTCCGGTTCCGTACCGGGGCGGCAGGCCGCCGCGAACCGGCGATGATCGGCACCCGCCTGCTCGTGAGACAGGTCGTGACGACCGTGCGGTCCGAGCGCGGCGAGGTCGAGGTGGCTGCCGAACTGCTCGGCATCGCCCCGCGACTGGTGCGTGAGGCGGTCGCCTACTACGCCGAGTTCGCCGACGAGGTCGATGCCGACCAGGCATGGGCTGATCGTGTCGAAGCCGACGAACGTGCTCGCTGGGAGCGCGAACGCCTGGCGCTCGCGTGAAACTCGCGCTCGATCACCACTACACGCGTCTGATTGCCGAGCGGTTGCGCGAACGAGGACACGACGTCGTCGCGGTCATCGACCGCGGGTGGGAGTTGCTCGACGACGAGGAACTGCTCGACACGTGCCACGCCGAACAGCGTGCCCTGCTGACCAACAACGTCCAGGACTTCGCAGTGATCGCCCGCAGATGGGCTGCCGATGGCCGTTCCCACCATGGCCTGATCTACACGTCGGACGCCGGTCGTCCGCGTACGCGTGCTGCGACCGGCCGATTCGTGGACGATCTGGCTGAACTCATGACGGCGGGCCCAGCAACGGACGCGTTCATCGACCAGATCTGGTGGCTGTGACGGGTTCGCCGGTGTCGACTCACCCTGCTTCGGTCGCGGGGGTGAAGTCGAGTTCGGCGGTGGCCACGGTGGTGTTGGTGAGGCCGGGGTACGACAGCCAGCGCACAGCGACGTTGAGGTCGTCGATCAGGTGGCTGGCGGGGATGACGTGGCCGTCCTCGAACTCCATCGATTCCGTGGTGTGGGCGTCCTTCACCAGCGTGACGTCGTAGCCGCGCTCGAACGCGCCGTAGGCGGTGGCACGGATGCACCAGTTGGTGGCGCAGCCGGTGAGCACGATCCGCGTGGCGCCCAGGCCGGCGAGCAACTCGGCGAGTTCGGTCTGCTCCCACGACGAGTTGAAGTGCTTGTGCACGACCGGCTCGCCGTCGGCGGGCACGAGTTCGGGGGCCAACGCCCATTCGGGGCTTCCGGATACCAGTTCGTCGTCGGCGTGCTGCACCCACACCACCGGAACACCGGCCCGGCGGGCCTGGTCGACCGCCGCGGCTGCGTTGGCCACGACCCGGTCGCCTTCCCACACGTTGGCCACCACGCCGACCTGGAGGTCGACGACCAGGAGCACCGACTGATCACCCTCACGAACCGTTGCCATGCCCCCGATCATCGCAGGCGTACCGGTCCGTTGCTGTCCTGTTCCCCATGGTCGCGGTGGTCTCGGTCACCTGATTCGGTGCTTGGTCCCGGTGGTAACGACCGGCTCAACCACCTTGACACTGGTGGTTTCGGGCGCCTTGTCGGGGCTCAGAGCTGGCGGAGGATGCGGTGGTGGGGGAGTTGGGTGTCGGCGGTGACGAAGCCCTCGCCGACGATGTCGAAGCCCTCGGCCACGTAGAAGTCGAGCGCCGAGTCGCGGGCGTTCGCCCACAGCAGCCCGATCCCGCGCTCGGCAGCGAGCGCTCGGCCGGCGTCGATCAGCTGCGAGCCGAGGCCGAGCCGGTGGTGGGAGTGGGCGACCGCCATGCCGCGCAGCTGGAGCGCCCGAGCGCCGGGCCGGTCGGGGCTCTCCTGCTCGCTCCACGACGACGTTGCCACCACCCGCCCGTCGGCCGTTCGGATTGCCAGGTGGCGGGTGTCGGGGTGGTCGTCGCCGGGCAGCACCACGTTCTTCGTCGGCGTGTCGTGGCGCAGCACCGCCAGTCGCAACGGACGCACCTCGTCGACCGGCAGCACCTCCACCGCGAACGTCTCCAGGTACGGATCGAGCAAGGCCGCCTCGACGCGCAGTTTGGCGGCTCGCGCCGTGTGCCCGTTGGCAGCCAGCTCGGCTGCCGCGGCGAGGCGTTCGTCGCGCTCGCCGCGGACGATCGCGACCACTTCCGCGTCGGTCAGCTCGCGGCGGGCGACGTCGGTCGCGCCCAGCCCGTGCGCCGCACCGGCGATCGGCGACTCAGCCGGCGCCGGAACGTGGGTCGGCACGGCATCGACAGCCTCGGCATTGGCGACCGCCGCGAGCACGGTTCGAAGCACGCGCACCGTGCTCGCATCGCGCCGACGCATCGCCGCGGTGAGGTCGCTCTGCAACCGGTCGTTCATAGGTACTTGGACGACCGGGTGGGTGGCACGTCGAGCGTCAGAGGTCGCGGGGGTCGGGTGAGTCGGGGGTGAGGCCGTAGCGGGCGATCGCGTCGTCGACCACCGAGGCGTCGACGGCACCGTCGTGGAGCAGGCCGGTGAGCACGGCGACCACCACGTTGCCGGTGTCGATCTCGAAGTGGCGGCGCAGCGCCTCGCGGGTGTCGGAGCGGCCCATCCCGTCGGTGCCGAGCACGTCGAACCGGCGCCCGGCTGGAACGAACCGGCCGATCTGTTCGGGCACGATCTTCATCCAGTCGCTGACGGCCACGATCGGCCCCTGCGACTCGTCGAGCAGCCGTGTCACCAGCGGCACCCGGGCCGGCTGCGAGGGGTGCAGACGGTTCCACCGTTCGGTCGACAGGGCGTCCTCGCGGAGCCGCTTGTAGTTCGTGGCCGACCACAGTTCGGTGGCCACGCCGTAGTGCTCGGCGAGGTCGGCCGCGGCCTCGCGGGCGGCGGTGTGGGAGACGCCCGAGAACAAGATCGTCGCCCGCCGGGCGGCGTCGCCATCGGGTGCCGGCTGCCAGCGGTACAGGCCCCGCACCGCCCCGGTTTCGATCTCGTCGGCGTGCTCGGGGTCGAGCGCGGGCATCTTGTAGTTCTCGTTGTACAGCGTGATGTAGAAGATCGAGTCGGGGTCGAGCGGTTCGCCCGAGTCGACGTCGACCGCGCTGCCGTACATGCGGTCGATGCCGTGGCGCACGATCGCCCCGACCTCGTAGGCGAACGCCGGGTCGTAGGCCTGGAGCGACGGCACCGTCGAGGCCAGCAGCAATGAGTGGCCGTCCTGGTGCTGGAGGCCCTCGCCGAGCAGCGTGGTGCGCCCGGCCGTGGCGCCCATCATGAACCCGCGGGCACGGATGTCGGCGGCCTGCCAGATCAGGTCGCCGACGCGCTGGAACCCGAACATCGAATAGAACGTGAAGAACGGGATCATCGGCACGCCACGGGTTGCGTACGACGTGCCGGCGGCGATGAACGACGCCATCGAGCCGGCCTCGGTGATGCCTTCCTCGAGGATCTGGCCGTCCTTGTCCTCGGTGTAGCTGAGCAGCAGGTCGTGGTCGACCGGCTCGTACTTCTGGCCCTGGGCGGCGTAGATCTCGAGCTCGCGGAACAGGGCGTCCATGCCGAACGTGCGTGCCTCATCGGGGATGATCGGCACGATCCGCTGGCCGACCTGCTCGTCGCGGCACAGCGCCCGGAGCAGGCGGGTGAACCCCATCGTGGTCGACACTTCCTGCTCGCCCGAGCCGCCGCGCAGTTCGGCGAACGCCGAGTCCTTGGGCAGCTGGATCGCCCGGCGCACCTGGGTGGTGCGGCGCGGCATCGACCCGCCGAGTGCCTTGCGGCGCTCCATCATGTACTGCCACTCGATCGAGTCCTCGGCCGGGCGGTAATACGGCATGGGGTCGGTCTCGAACACCGAGTCGGGGATCTCGTTCTCGAGATGCAGGCGATCGCGCAGCTCGATGATCTGCTTGGTGGTCATCTTCTTGATCTGGTGGGTCGCGTTGCGGCCCTCGAACCCGGGGCCGAGCGTCCAACCCTTGACCGTCTTGGCCAAGATGACGGTGGGGCGCCCCGAGCCGAGGTTCTCGGTGGCCGCCTTGTACGCGGCGTACAGCTTCTTGTAGTCGTGGCCGCCGCGCGGGAGGTTGCGCAGGTCGTCGTCGGTGAGGTGCTGCACCATCTGGCGCAGGCGCGGGTCGGGGCCAAAGAAGTGCTCGCGGGCGTAGTTGCCGTCCTCGACCGCATAGCGCTGGAACTCGCCGTCGACGGTGCTGTTCATCTTGTTCAGCAGCACGCCGTCCTTGTCTTGGGCGAGCAGTTCGTCCCACTTCGAGCCCCACACGACCTTGATGACGTTCCAGCCGGCGCCACGGAACACGGCCTCGAGCTCTTGGATGACCTTGCCGTTGCCGCGCACCGGCCCGTCGAGCCGCTGGAGGTTGCAGTTGACGACGAACACGAGGTTGTCGAGCTGCTCGCGCGACGCCAGCGAGATCGCCCCGAGCGTCTCGGGTTCGTCGCATTCACCGTCGCCGATGTAGCACCACACCCGGCTGTTCGACGTGTCGTCGAGCTGGCGGTTCAACAGGTAGCGGTTGAAGCGGGCGTGATACAGGGCGGTGATCGGGCCGAGGCCCATCGACACCGTGGGGAACTCCCAGAAGTCGGGCATCAGCCGCGGGTGCGGGTAGCTCGACAGGCCGCGCCCGTCGCGCCCGATCTCCTGACGGAAGTGGTCGAGGTCGTCGGCGCTGAGACGCCCCTCGAGGAACGCCCGGGCGTACACGCCGGGTGCCGCGTGGCCCTGGAAGTACACGTGGTCGCCGGGCCCGTCGTCGGGGCCACGGAAGAAGTGATTGAACCCGATCTCGTACAGCGATGCCGAGCTGGCGAACGTCGACAGGTGCCCGCCGATGCCGTCGGCGTGCTTGTTGGCCTTCACCACCATCATCGCCGCGTTCCAGCGGATGAACGCGCGGATGCGCCGCTCGATGTGCTCGTCGCCGGGGAACCACGGCTCCTGCTCGCGCGGGATGGTGTTCACGTACGGCGTGCTGACGGTGGCCGGGAAGCTGACCTGGCTTTCGTTGGCGCGGGTCAGCAGCTTCGACAACAAGAACCGGGCCCGCGCTTTGCCGTGCGTGTCGACGACGGCGTCGAGTGAATCGAGCCACTCGCCGGTCTCGCCCGGATCGATGTCGGGAAGTTGGTGTACGTACCCGTCGAAGATCATGCGGCCAGTCTCGCAGGGTTACCCGCGAGTACGGCACGGGCGGGGGTACGTCCGGTACCACCCTGCGGCGTGGTACCACTCTGTGGAAGGCGGCCGACCGGCTCGGTTCACCGTGCGTACGGGCTAGGTTCAGCCGTCGTTCGGGAAGGGGATCCGGGTGTCCGTACGTCAACATCGTCGTCGTGCCAGCCGCACCGTCGCGCCAACGCTCGCCGTCGCCGTGCTGGCCGGTACCGGCATCGCCGTCACGCCGGTAGCCGGAGGGTGGGGCCAAGGGGTCGCCGCGGCTGCTGGCTCGGTCGTCATCAACGAACTGCACTACAACCCGGTCGACGACAACCCCGCCGCCGAGTTCATCGAACTCTTCAACCCGGGTTCGGCGGCCGACCTGTCGGGCTGGTGCATCGGCGGGATCGGCTACTGCTTCCCGCGCGGCGCGTCGATCGGCGCCGGGGCGTTCCTCGCGCTCGGCGGTGGCGAGTACAGCGGAGCGCTGTCGAACAGCGGCGAAGAGATCGTGCTGCGCGACGCGAGCGGGGCGACGGTCGATGCGGTCGAGTACGACGACCACGGCGAGTGGCCCGCGCTGGCAGACGGTGAGGGGCACTCGCTCCAGCGTCGCGACCCGGCGGGCCCGGGCGGGCACCCCGGCAACTGGGAGTCGGCGCCGCCCACACCGTGGGCGCCGAACGCGGTGAGCAGCCGCTCGGGCCTGCTGCCGACGTTCACCGAGGTCGTGCACGACGTGCTGCCAGCGGCCGGTGCCGCGATCCGGGTCACCGCCGCGCTCGGCAGCGGCACGCGGGCTCGGCTGGTGTACCGCATCGGGCTGGGTCCCGAGCAGGGTGTCGACATGACCGTGGCCGGCGGCGTCGCCTCGGCCACCATTCCCGGCCAGCCGGCGGGCACGCTCGTGCGCTACCGGCTGCGGGCCTGGAACGCGGTGGGGAACCGGGTCGGCGACTGGCCGCGCCAGGGCGCCGGTTCGCTGTATGACGGCACCACGGTCGCCCGCCCGGCCCCCAGCAACCTGCCGACGTTCGAGATGTTCATGCCGGACGACATGTACCGCACGATGATCGCCGACACATCGCTGAGCGGCGACGACGGCTACCCGGTGGTGATCGCGTTCGACGGGCACGTGTTCGACAATGCCCGCGTCCGCGTGAAGGGCCAGTCGTCGCGGTTCTGGACGAAGAAGAAGCTCAAGGTCATCCTCGCCCCGGGCCAGGAACTCGACAGCGAATTGTTCCCGGAACCGATCAACGAGTGGGCGCTGCACTCGAACTGGTCCGACCGCTCGTTCCTGCGCGAGACGTTGGCATCGGAGATCATGACCGCGGCCGGCCTGAAGACGATCCAGGCGTTCCCCGCCCGGCTGGAACTGAACGGCGGCTTCTACGGCCTGTACACGTACTCCGAGCAGCCCGACGGCACGTTCCGCGACCGGTGGGGCCTCGACGACTCCGAGATGTACGAGATCGGCCACGGGAACGTGTTCGGCACGCTCGCCGCCGAAGACGCCGGGTTGTCCGAGTCGGCGTTCCGGGCGCGCTACGACCAGGAGACGTTCGAGTACCTGGGCAACGGGCGCTTGCGCGAGTTCATCCGCACCATCAACGGGTTGCACGGCACCGCCAAGCGCGACTGGATCTACGCCAACATCGACGTGCCCACGGTGGTCAACGCGATCGCCGCCAGCATCGTCATCCAGCACCAGGACTGGAGCTACAAGAACTTCCGGCTGGTGTTCGATGAGCGCGGCCGCATCAGCATCGTCCAGAACGACTACGACTTGTCGTTCGGGCGGCGCTGGCACATGTCCGACCTCGGCGGGCTCGACCCCAACGTGTACGTGGGTGGCGCGTGGGAGCAACCGGCGAACCCGCTGTTCAGCACGTTCTTCCTCGACGCCGAGCTGTACTCGCTGGTGGCGCGCCGTATCCGCACCGTCACCGAGGAGCTGTTCGTACCCGACGCGTTCGCTGCGCGCATCGAGCAGCTCGCCGCCGAGGTGCGCGCCGACGCGCTCGCCGACCGGGAGCGCTGGTCGACCTACCGCGGCCCGGCCGACCCCACCGCCGAGGCGCGCCGGATCGTCGACGCGTTCGTGGCGCCGCACTATCAGCGCATCCTCGGCACGCAGGTCGCGCGCGGGCGCGTCGCCGCCCACCCCCAACCGGCCGTCCCCGACGTGCGCATCGAAGGGGTCGTCTACGACGGCGTCGAGCACATCGTGGTTCGCAACCACTCGGGCGACTCGGTCGACCTCAGCGGGTTCGTCATCCCGGCGCTCGACTTCGTCGTGACCGGCGGCACGGTGCTGCTGCCGGGCCGCAGCGCGGTGTTCGTGCACGAGGACGCCGAGCAGCTGGCCGGGGCGTTCCCCGGACACCTGTTGGGTGGCATCTTCGAAGCGTCGCTCGGCGACCTCGACGACGGCTTCGCCCTGCGCAACCGGGCCGGCGCGGTGGTCGCCCGGTTCGACCGCGTCGCCCCCGGGAGAATGACCGAAATCGCCGGGCGGCCCGACGCGTCGGCGTTCGTGTCGCTGATCGCGGCCGACACGATGGGCGCCGGCTACCTCCAGGCGCTCGCCTGCGATGCCGAGCCGCGCGGGACGTCGAACGTGAACGCCGACGGCCCCTGGCAGACCCGGGCAGGGTTGGCGCTGGTGCGTTTCGACGACGCCGGTTCGGCGTGCATCTACAACCGCACGGCGATGCACGTCATCGCCGACCTCCAGGGGTACCTGGCCGCCAACGCGGTCGACGACGTGCCCGACCGGCGCCTGCTCGACACCCGCTCAGGCGCGCGGCCGGCCAGCCGCGGCGTGGTGACCGTCACTGGGCGCCCCGACAGCACCGCGGTGCTCGGCCTGGTGGCGACCCAGACCGCGGGGCCTGGCTACCTGGCGGTGGTGCCCTGCGACACGCGCACCGTCACGACGTCGAACCTCAACTACGACCGCGCCGAGGCGACCGTGTCGAGCCTGGCCGTGGTGCGTCTCGATGCCTCCGGCCGGGCGTGCATCCTCACGTCGGCTGCGGCCCACGTGGTGGTCGACCTCCAGGCGTACCTGGTCGACGGGCAGTTCGACGACGTACCCGACCAGCGCCTGCTCGATACCCGCTCGGGCGCCCGGCCCGGCGACCGTTCGCTGACCGTGCTGACCGGACGTCCCGACGCGACCGCGCTGGTATCGATCGTCGCCACCGACAGCACTGGCCCCGGTTACGTACAGGTACTGCCGTGCTCGGCCACGCCTGGGGCGACATCGAACCTGAACGTCGACCGGGGTGGAGCCACAGTCAACACGTTGACCACGGTGCGCTTCGGCAGCGACGGCACGGTGTGCCTGTTCGCCCGTACCGCCACCCACCTGGTGGCCGACGTACAGGGCTACTTCGCCTCCGGCGCCTTCGACGACGTCCCCGACCAACGCCTGTTCGACTCCCGCTGACGCGGCTCCCGGTCATCTCGATACAACGCAGTGGCGGCTACGCCGCGAGTGCGCCACTCGATGACCTTGGACGTGACGGTGGTCGAGTGCCGCCGCCAGGCGGTGTATCGAGACCACCCGCAGTCGGGTCAGTTGGTGCGGGTGTCGAGGAGGCGTTCGGGGGTGCGGCCTTGGAACGCGGACCCCACCGTGCCTTGGACGTCGACGATGACGTGGGTGGGCATCAGGTTGAACACGCAGATCGCCCCGACCGCGTCGGGGGCGACGATCGCCGCGTTCGACACCGGCAGGTGGTTCGACACGTTGAGGTTCGACGCTGTCGGTCGCCCGGCCGCGCACGGGTAGGCGGTGAGGTAGCCGGGTGCCTGCGCGTCCACCGCGGTGAGGTTGAGCACGACGCCGTTGACGCCGGACGCTTCGGTGTCGTCGGCTTGCGCGGGTACGACGTCGGCGAGGTCGATCCGGGTGACCGATCCGGCTGCCAGGACCGTGCCTGCGTCGCGCGAATCGAACGCCCGCACCGCCAACTCCACCAGCTCGGCATCGTCGGTGAACACGCCGAACGCGTCGACGAGCACGTGCGTGTCGCTCTTCGTGGTGACGCACAGGTCGCCGGCCTCGCTGGGCGCGGCGACGACGAGGTTCGGTGAGGGCGCGGCGTCGAGGTAGTTCACGTTCGAGGTAGCGGACGTGGTTCCGCACGGCAGCACGCGCAACCAGCCGGGTGCGGTGGCGTCGACGGCGGTGACGCTGAGAGCCAGCGCGGTGACGTCGGCGGCGCGCACCCCGGACGGAAGCCGCAACGACGACAACGACAGGCGCAACTCGCCGCCGGCCGCCACCCGGGTACCCGTCGTGCGCGTGTCGGCCCACCGCTGCGGTGTCAGCGGCACGAACCCGGCACCGGCCGGGAATACGCCGCCGGCGTCGACGACCAGGTTGGTGGCCGCCCGGTTGCGCACGCACAGCGAACCGTCGGGAGCGAGCGGCACGATCGCCGAGTGGGCGACGGTCTGGGCGCGCACGTAGTTGTGCACCGACACGTTGGCGTTGGCACAGTCGTTGGCGGCAGGGGCGAGGTAGCCGCCAGTACGCGGATCGACGGTGGTGAAGTTGACGAACGCCGCCCCGGCTCCGGCCGCGCCCGGCACGCCGACCGTGGTACTCGCCTGGTCGGGCACGCGGGTGGCCGTGCTGAGTACCGACTGGCGGACGAGCGACGAGTACAGCGCCGCGCCGGCGTTGTTGAGGTGGATCGCGTCGTACGTCAAGCCGAGGTGGCCACTCGCCGCGGCCCAGTCGACCAGGGTCAGGTTGGGGTGGCGGGCGAGCGCCGCTTCGAGGTGCTGGTTGACGACGGGGAAGTAGAAGCCGTACAGCTGAATCTGCCCCCGTCCCCCGGGCGGTGTGTTGGCGTAGTTCACCTCGCGCAACGTCACCCAGTGGATGTGCTTGACGCCGGCCGCGGTCAGCGTGTTGATCATCGAGTCGATCGAGCGGTCGAAGCGGGCCCAGTCCCAGTACGGCGCGTTGTACCCGGCGGCGATGACGACGTGGTCGCCGAACCAGTCGGGGTTGGTGGCCAGCCGCTTGCGCACGTACTGCGACTCCATCTGCTCGACGAAGCGCGCCGGCTGCCCGTCGACGTGGACGTACCAGCCGTCGTCGAACGCGGCTGGGATGGCCCACTTGGCGCCGAGCCCGACCGAGTCGGCGAACACCGCCACCCGGTGGGCGCGGTCGGGGAGACCCGCCGACGCGGGCGCCGGCGACACCGTCGCTGCGGCCCCGGCCAACAGCACCGCAGCCATCAGCAGGTAGGCGGCTCGCCTCGGTGGTCGGTTGGTGGTGGTTTCGACAGGCTCAACCACCTTGGAGGCGGTCGGGATGATGGTGGCGGTCATGGTGTGGTCCACCATCCGGTGGTGTCGAAGATCGTCGCGGTGGCGCTGCGGGCCAGCACGCACAGGTTGCCGTCGGCGTCGATGCCGGTGGTGACGAGGTTGGCGAACGCGGCGCCCGCGGGCGCGTTCACGTTCGACGTCTCGGGCTGCGTGCCGCACCCCCACGCACGCAGGTAGCCGGCGGCAGTTGGCCCGGCGATCGTGAGCGTTCCCGACACGGCCCGCGCTCCCGCCGGGGCGACCCGGGCATCGATCGTCTGCCACTGGCCGTGGACCGGCGACCACCCGCCGGTGCCGTCGCGCGTGTCGATCGTGCGGGTGGGCGCGCTGGGTGTGAACACCAGGCCGGTCGTTCCTTCGCGCAACGTGGCCGTCAGGTCGACGACCACGTCGGCATCGGTTGCCTTGCTGTAGATGCAGATCGTGCCGCCCGGCCCGACCGGCACGAACGCCGCCCCGGCGACCACTTCGCGGGCGCGGTGGTTGACCGCCGCCGCGGTGGGCCGCTCGGTGCCGCACGGGTAGGCGGTGAGGTAGCCGTCGGCATCGGCGCCGACCGCGGTGAGGTTGACGGCCACGGCGTCGGCGCCGGCTGGCACCGGAACCGTCAGCACGCCGTCGGCGCCGGCCCGGCCCGACTCGCGAGTGTCGACCAGGCGCTGCGGGGTGGCCAGCGGCGACAGGCGGGCACCACCTGGCGGGTTCGCCGTGGCAGGTACGAACGCGCCCTGGAGATCGGCCAAGAGGTGTGCCCCGGCCTTGGTGAACAGGCAGAACTTGCCGCCCGGAACCGGCACCAGGGCCACCGCGCCGCGGGTGGCTGCCGGGCCGTAGTTCGCCGACGAGGCCAACGGGCGTGCCCGGTTGCACGGGTACGCCGTGATGTAGCCGGGGCCTTCGGTGTCGGTGGCCGACACGTACACCGCCACGGCGGTGGTGCCGGGGGGCACAGAGCCCGACACGTCGACCTCGACGAACTGCTCGGCGCCCACCCACCCGCCCGACTTGCGGGTGTCGAGGAGACGTTCGCTGGTGAGCGGAACCAGCTCACTCGGGGCACCCGCCGGCGCCGGCAGGGGGGCCGGGCCGCCGGTACGCGAGCCGCGGGCCAGCTGCGCGGTGATGTCGACGGCCATCAACTCCGACCGCTGGCGGTAGCCGGCCGCGTTGGGGTGTGTGTTGTCGGCCGCGTAGATGCCGGCCGCGGCCATCGCCGCGGGCCAGTCCCAGGTGAAGAAGTCGTCGCGCTCGTCGGCGATCTGGCGCAGCGCCAGGTTCCACGTGTCGGCCTGCGACTGGTAGGCGGGGTGACGGGTGATCTGTGGCCACCACACACGGTGCCCTGGCCCGAGCGCATCGACCACCCGCAGGATCGACGTGCGTGCGCAGGCGACGTTCGTGTTGCACACCCCGGAGTCGTTGGCGCCCAGGTTGATCACGACGTTCGGGGCGTCCCAGCCCTCGTTGCGCCAGCGTTCGATCCAGTACGAGGCGTGCCCTTCGGCCGGCCCGCCGCTGGTGCGCGTGTTGTAGCCGACCCCGGCACGAGCCCGGATCGGGCCCCATCCGCGTGCGGCGAGGTGGTCGACGATGGTGGGCGACGTGATCAACGCGCCCTGAAGCACCGAATCGCCGAACACGGTGATGGCGCCGAGCGGGCGTGGGGTCGAGTCGTTGATCTGGTTCGCCAAGGCGGCCTGGGCGGGCGCGGCCGGTCGGCCCCCGACCGCGATCGCGGCCGTGAGCACCGTGGCGAGCGCGAGCAGGATTCGGAGATGCTTCATGACGGGGTCACCCACCAGCCGGTCGTGTCGAAGATCGTGGTGCCGCGCGGCAGGCTGAACACGCACAGCTTGCCACCCGCGGCGAGGCCGGTGGTCACGTGGTTGGCGAATGTCGCCCCGGCCGGGGCGTTCACGTTCGACGTGGCAGGCGGTTCCCCGCACGCCCACGCCCGCAGGTAGCCGGGCGCGACCGGCCCCGACAGCGTCAGCGTGCCCGATACCGCCTGGGCGCCGGACGGGGCAACGGGCACATCGAGCGTTTGCCCGGGGCCGTGCACCGGCGCCCACCCGCCGACACGGAACCGGGTGTCGAGCGTGCGCACCGGGGCGACCGGTACGAACACCAGCCCGCCGGGTTCGGTGGCCGGGCTGAACGTGGCGGTGAGGTCGACGACGACGTCGGCGGCGCCCTTCGAGTACACGCAGATCGTGCCGTCGGCGCCGACCGGTACGTACGCAGCGGTGGCGACCGTCTCGCCGGGGGCGAAGTTCACCGCCGCGGCCTGTGGACGCTCGGTGTCGCACGGGTAGGCGGTGAGGTAACCGGGTTCGCGGTTGGCGACCGCGGTGAGGTTCACTGCCGCTGCGACGGCGTCGCCCGGCACTGCGACGGTGAGCGTCTCGGCCGTGCCGCTGGTGCGCGTGTCGGCCAACCGCTGCGGCTCGGCGAGCGGCTGGAGGCGCAGCCCGTCGGCGGCCCCACCCGCCGATCCGCCGGCCGGCACGAACGCACCCTGGACGTCGGCGAGCAGGTGCGCGGTCGCCTTCGTGAACAGGCAGAACCGGCCGTCGACCACCGGCACGATCGTCACCGCGCCACGCGTCGCGTCGACGGCGTAGTTGGCGTTCGATGCCGTCGGGCGCGGTTGATCGCACGGGAACGCGGTTACGTAGCCCGGCCCCTGCGGCTGGGTCGCCGCCACGTACACGGCCACCGCGGTCGAGCCCGGGGGCACCACCTCCGACACGTCGACCGTCACCTGCTCACCGCCGGGCACCGGGCCGGCCGCGGTGGAGGGTTCGGGTAGTCGGGTGTCGAGCACGCGGGCGCTGGTGATCGGCACGAACTCGCTCGGCGCGCCGGCCGGCCCTGGCAGCGCGGCGGGCGCGCCGACTGGTGACGCCGAGCCGAGTGTGGCGGTGACCACCTCGGCCATCACCAGCGAACGCTTGCGATAGCTGTCGGGGCCGAGGTGGACGTTGTCGCTGCTGGAGTACCCGCCGGTGCGCATCTCGGTCGGCCAGTCCCACGTGAAGAAGTCGTCACGCTCGGCGGCCACCTGGAGCAGTGCCGAGTTCCACGCCTCGGCGAAGCCCACCCCCAGGTGCGTGATCATCGGCCACCAGATGCGGTGCCCCGGCCCGATCTGGTCGACGACGAACCTGATCATCCGCAGCGCACAGTCGCGGCTGGCTCGGCACATGCCGACGTCGTTGGCGCCGAGGTTGATCACGACGTCGGTGGGGTCCCAACCCTGGCTGCGCCACAGTTGGATCCAGTACGAGGCCCGGGTCTCGCCCGCCGTCAACCACTCGCCCGTCGAGTAGGCGCCGCCGGCGCGGGCACGGATGGGGCCCCAGCCCTGCTCGGCCAGCCGGTCGGCGAACGACGGCGAGGTCTCCATGCTGCCCTTGAGCACCGAGTCGCCGAACACGGTGATCGGGCCGAGCGGACGCACGGTGGGGTCCCAGGTCGCGACCACCCACGGCGCAGCCTCGGCGCGCGGCGAGTCGCGGTACCCCGCGACGCCGGCCCCACCCACGACGAGCGCGAGCGCGGCCACCCAGATTGAACGTCTCGTCGACAGCCTTCGACCGTCCCGCATTGCGGCCGACAGTACCCGAGCGCAGCCCGTGCGCGGAAAGGGCTCGGCCCCAACTGGGGGCCCTACACTTCGGCGCGCATGCGCCCCACCATCGCCTACCAGCCTGCGCTCGACGGCGTGCGTGCGCTGGCCGTGCTGGCGGTGCTGCTGTTCCACGGCGGCGTGTGGGGCTTCTCGGGCGGCTACCTGGGCGTATCAGTGTTCTTCACGCTTTCCGGGTACTTGATCACCAGCCTCCTCGTGCACGAGCACGACGCCACCGGCCGGATCGACCTCGGCACGTTCTACGCCCGACGGCTGCGGCGCCTGCTGCCTGCCAGCGCGCTGTGCTTGGCGGCGATCGTGGTGGCCGCCAGGGTCACCGACTGGTTCGACCGGGTCGAGGCGCTGCGCAGCCACGTGCTCGGTTCGGTGCTCCAGGTGGCCAACTGGGTGTTCCTCGCCGGCGATGGCTCGTACCAGAACCTGCTCGCCCAGGAAGCCGGCGCCGCGTCGCCGCTCGAGCACTTCTGGTCGCTGGCGATCGAGGAGCAGTTCTACTGGGTGTGGCCACCGTTCATCACGCTGCTGTTCGCCCGGGTGGCCGCCCGCCGGCGCCGGTTGGCTGTGGTGGCGAGCGTGACCGCGGTGGCGTTGCTGTCGGCACCGCTGATCGCCGCGGTGTGGGGCCCCGACGCGGCCTACTGGTCGACCCCGGCCCGGATCGGCGAGATCCTCGTCGGAGCGTGGTTGGCGGTCGCCCTGCGCTACCGCCGCAGCGAGCGCGGCCTCGACCAACGCTGGGCGTACGCGGCGCCGGCGGCGTTGGTGTTGCTCGGCGTCGGTGTGGCGACGTTCCCGGCCGCCGGCGGGCCGGCGTACCACGGTGCGCTCCCACTGGTCGCGCTGGTGTCGGGGGCGTTGCTGGTCGGTCTCCAGGTCGACGGGCCGGTGCAGCGTGCGCTCGGGTGGCGGCCCCTGGTGGGGCTCGGCAAGATCTCGTACGGCGTCTACCTGTTCCACTGGCCGCTGTATGTGGTGCTCGACGAGGGGCGCACCGGCCTCGACGGCGTGGCCCTGCTGGCCGTGCGGTTGGGTGCCACGCTGGCGCTGTCGGTCGTGTCGTACCGGCTGTTCGAGGCACCGATCCGGCATGCCTCGGTGCCACGGATCGCCACGTTCGGCGCCGCAGTCGCCGCCACCGCGGCGGTCAGCGTGGCGGCCTGGGCGCTGGTGCCGCTGGGCCTCGGCGAGTACTGGAACGTCGACGCCGGCACGGCTGAGGCCGCCGCGATCAACCCCGACGACGACACCCCGCTGACGCCGATCACCCCCGCGCCCACCACGACAACCAGCGCCGTGCCCACCTCCACACCCAACACGGCCGGTACCACCGAGCCTGCCGGCCCAGCACCGACCGTGCCCCCTGGCACCACCGAACCGCCGGCCACCACCGTTCCACCGCTGCCGGCCCTGGCACGGCCGTTGCGGGTGCTCGTGGTGGGCGACTCGACCGCCCGCGCGCTCGGCACCGGTGTAGTCACGTGGGCCGCAGCCCACCCCGAACTGGCTCAGGCCGAAGTGGTCGCCGCACCGGGCTGCGGGTTCGTCGAGAGCGGCGAGCGGCGCATCGGCGACAGCATCGAGCCACCGGTCGGCTGCCAGGGATGGGTCGCCGCCCAGGTGCTCCCCGAGGTCGCCGCATTGAAGCCCGACGTGGTGGTGGCGATGGTGTCGTCGTGGGACATCGTCGACCGGCGCTGGGAGGGCGAGGCGATGCTCACCCCGGCCGATCCGGAGTTCGCTGCCCACGTGCGTGCCGACTACACCCGGTTCGTCGACGAGGTGCTCGCGGCGGGTGCCGGCGGCCTTGCGTTCGTGCGCCACCCGGTGCCCAACGTGTGGTGGCTCGACGACTTCACCGGCCAGTCCGACCCCGCCCGCCACGAATTGATCTACGACCTGTACGCCGAACTCTCGGCCGAGCGGCCACAGGTCCGCGTCGTCGACCTGGCCGGGTGGATGGCCGCCGGGCGGCTCGACGTCGACGAGGCGGTGCGGCCCGACGGCATCCACCTCACGCCCGAGGCCGCCGAACGGGTCACCGCCGACGTGCTCGGCGACGAGTTGGTGCGAGTCGCACTCGGCCTGGCCGGCACCTGGACCGACGCGCCATGAGCCGCATCCAGCGATCGGTGGATTCAAGATGACACCATCACCAGCTATGAACGCGACCGGAACCATCACCGTGTTCACCGACGGCGCCTGCTCGGGGAACCCTGGGCCCGGTGGTTGGGCGTGGGCGGTGGCCCCCGACGGCGAACTCAGCGGCAGCGGCGGTGACCCCGCCACCACCAACCAGCGGATGGAGCTGACGGCCGTGCTCGAGGCTCTGCGATCGCTCGGCGTCGGGTCAGAGGCCGGGCCGGTCGAGTTGGTCAGCGACTCGACCTACGTCCTCAACTGCTTCCGCGACCGCTGGTACGTGAAGTGGCGGGCCAACGGCTGGCGCAACTCGAAGAAGGAGCCGGTGGCCAATCGCGACTTGTGGGAGCCGCTGGTCGAGCTGGCCGAACCAGCACTGAAGAACGACACGCTGACGATGCGTTGGGTCAAGGGCCACTCGGGCGACCCGATGAACGACCTGGTCGACCGCCTCGCCGTCGCCGCCATCCCCCGACCCTGAGCAACGTCCGGTCGTCGTCTCGATACAACGCAGTGGCGGCTACGCCGCAAGTGCGCCACTCGACGACCTGTGTCCAAGGTGGTCGAGTGCCGCCGCTAGGCGGTGTATCGAGACCACGGGATGTAACGCCGGTGTAACGGCGCTGTGCTTGACTGCGCAAGCGGACTGGGACGCGTCGGTGAACGGCTGGGGGTCGTTCACCGACGCGCCGGCTCGCGATGGGTGAGTACCGCCTCCACATCGGCGGCGAGTGCACGAACGCGGCCCCACCCCGACTCGACCGTGGTACCGATCAGCACGCGTACGGCCTGCTCGGCGGCACCCAGTTCGGCATGGGCGCGGGCCTGACAGATACGGGCCTCGGCCAACCACAGCGCAGCACCGGCGTCGTCCGCGATCTCCTCCGCGCCGGTGAACGCAGCGAGCGCCGCCGACCAATCACCGCGGGCCGCGTGCGCGTAGCCGAGGAACAGGGGCGCCGGCCCGAGCACGATCGAGCCGAAGCCGTGCAACACCACGTGCCGGCCGAGCCGTTCGAGGACGGGAACGGCCCACTCGCCCAACTCGGCATCGCCGCGTGCAGCTGCGGCCCGGGCCGTGAGGGCGACCTGGAGCGTGAACGTGTCGCTGGGCTTGACGTCGTCGACGTGCTCGCGGAGGCGCTCCAGGTCGGTGGCATCGCCGAACTCGGCTGCCAGCGCGAGCACCGAGATGCCGGTCGCCCCGCCGACGGGCAGCGTGCGCAGGAGCGGCACGAGCTGGACCCCCTCGCCGCGTTCCAGCGCCAGTTGTAGATCCTGCCACCGCGCTGCCGGCCCGGCCGCGTGACCGCCGAGTTGCTCGCCGATCTGCCGGGTCGCCTCGACTGCCGCCGCGGCCCGGCCCAGGTCGCCGCGGGCCAGTGCCAACGCCCCGGTAGCGATCTGGACGCGTACCCGGCCGAACACGATGCCGGCCCGGCGTGAGTGCTCGTCGAGCGCGTCGAGGGTGCCATCGACGGCGTCGAGCGCGGCGCACGTCCAGCCGACCTTGAGCACGGCGTGGATCGCCACCACGACCAGCCGCGAGTCGCCGGCGGCCAGCGCCAGCTCGACGGCTCGGGCGGCGTCGCCGATCGCTTCGTCCGACCGTTGCGGGTCGCCGAGAATCGCCCGGGTCGCCAGCCACACGGCCTCGGAGTACGACGAGCCGATCGCCCGGTGGGTGTCTTCGGCCGCGTGCAGCAACTGTTCGGTCGCGGCGGTCTCGCCGTTGAACGCCAGCAGTGCGGCGGCCGCAGCCAGCAGTTCGATCCGCACCGTCGCCGCCGGGGGCAACAGCGCCAGCGGCTCGGTCAGGTCGACCAGCGCCGGCTGCCACTCGACGGCGACACCGTGGCCGAACTTGGCGAGCGCGGCCTGGGCCATCAGCTCGCCGCTCGCCGACACCCGGGCGAGTGCGTGGGCCTCGTCGATCAGCGGCTCGATCGGGCGCGTGCCGGTGGCCACCGCAATCTCGGCGACCAGCAGCAGGCACGTGACGATCTGGTCGCGGTGACCGTGGCTGCGTGCCGCGCCGAGCGCCGCATCGGCGACCGGTTCGGCGGCCAGCGACGCCCCCTCGCGCAACAGCGCCCGGGCGGCCGCCATCTGGCGGTCGACCGCCGGGTGCGTGGTCAGGGCGGTCGCCGTTCCCAGCGCCAGGCGCGGGTCGTGATTGAGAATCCGCAGTTCGAGTTCGTCGAGCGACCGGCCCGGCGTCAGGCCAAGTTGATCGCGCAGGTACTCGCGCACGTCGGCCAGCACCCCCAGCGCGTCGCCCTGGCGGCCGGCGCGGTAGAACGCGGTGGCGAGCAGCCCGGCACGGTGCTCGCGGCCCGGCGTGCGTGCCAGGTCGACGGTGAGCTGGGCGATCAGGTCGTCGCCCAGCGCGCCCGGCAACCCGAGGACCAGTTCGTGGCGGAAGTCGCGGGTCTGCTCGTGGAGTTCGTCGAGCCGGGTGGCCTCGTGGTGCGCCCAGTCGAGGTCGGTCAGGCCGTCGAACGCGGGGCCGCGCCACAGGGCCAACGCGGCATCGAGCTGGGCGACGCGGGCCTCGGGCGCGCCGTCGGAGTCGCGGGCCGCGCGCACCAGCTGTTCGAAGCGGTCGGCGTCGATCGCCGGCGAAGGGTGCAGCAGGTACCCGCCGTCGACGCGGGTGAGTTGAGCCGGTGCGAGCATCGGGCGCAGGCGCGTCAATGCCACACGGAGCGCGCCGTCGCTCGCCTGGTGGGGGTCGGGCCACGCTGCCAGCAAACGGCTGGCAGGGGTGGCGCGGTGGCGGGCCAGCGCCAACCGGACCACCAAGGCGAGCTGGCGCGGCGACAGGGGGATCGGCAGGTCGTCGACCGACACGGTCGGGCGACCGAGGACGTCCACCGCCAGGCGAGCCATGCTGCGAGCGTAGTCGCGCGCCCACTGTGAGCGCGCGTGGATGGAGCGGGTGGAGGGAAGGGTGACGCCCGCTGCCGGGCCTCGTTCGTTACCGTTCAACCCGATGAGACGACCTCGGGAACGGCGCCCTGACGCGCCCCGACTCCGGTCGGCGACCGGGCTGGCCGTGCTGCTCGCGCTCGCTCCCGGGCTGGTCAGCCTGCCCGGCGGCGCGCCCGCCGCGGCCGCTCCGGCCGGTGACGACGCGGTGGTGGCGTTCGTCGTCAACGGGGTCGGCAACGGTCACGGGCGTGGCCTCAGCCAGTGGGGTTCGTACGGGCGGGCCCTCGACGGGCAGAGCTACACCGACATCCTCGCTGCGTACTACGGCGGCACGGTGCCCGGCACCCGGCCTGGTGCGGGCGTGCGCGTGCGGCTCACCAAGTGGGACGGTGCGGGCTCGGTGGGCGTCATGTCGGCCTCGGGCGCGGCGACGTGGAACGGGGTCGGCTATCGCTCGTTGATGGCCGTCGAGACGGCCGCCAACACGTTCACCGTCTACGGCTCCACCACCGACACCGGCTGCCCCTCGCAGGCCAACCTGGTGGTGCCCCGCGTGACGATGCAGCAGGGCGCCTCGGGCGAGAGTGTGCGCCAACTACAACGCTTACTGAACTACTTCGGGGCCGACCCGCAGCTCGGTGTCGACGGCCAGTTCGGGGCGCTCACGGCAACCGCCGTGAGCGCTTTCCAAGCCTCGGTGCCGCTCGCCGCGACGGGTGTCTGGGACGCCGCCACGTGGGCCGCGGCCGATGCCCGGCTGGAGGGTTCGAACGGTGGAACGGTGGCCTGGGCCACGCTCGCCACCGGCGTCACCGGGCCCGTGCAGTTCACCACCACCGTCGCCCAGACCGGCGCGGCCGGCGACGTGCTCGGGCTGTGCACGGCCGGCGCCGGCGTGGTGCACTACCGCGGGTCGATCGAGTTCGTGCACACCGGCGACGGCAACCGGGTCGTCAACGCGCTCTCGGTCGAGTCGTACCTGCGCGGCGTCGTGCCCAACGAGTCGCCCGCGTACTGGGGTGACGGCGGCGGCGGCAAGGGCATGCACGCGCTGCGGGCCCAGTCGGTCGCAGCCCGGTCGTTCGCACTCTCGCAGGGGCGCTACCCATACGCGGGCACGTGCGACACGTCGTCGTGCCAGGTGTACTACGGGGCGGCCAGCCGGGCGTCGGCCACGTCGGGTGTGCGCCCGCTCGAGAAGCCGCAAACCGACCAGGCGATCGCCGACACCGCTGGCCAGGTACGCGAGTGGGCGTCCGGCGAGCGGGCCGGCCAACTGGTGTCAACCGAGTACTCGGCATCGAACGGGCCGCGCACGGCGGGGGGTGCGTTCCCGCCGGTCGACGACCCGTGGGACGACCAGCCTGGCAACCCGAACCACCGGTGGACCCGCATCATCGCCGTCGACCGGCTGGCGTCGCGGTACGGCCTCAGCCGGGCCGACGCGATCCGCACCGCTGCCGACCCCGGCTCGCAGTTTGCCGGCATCTGGGCCAACCAGGTCGCGCTCGGCGACGGCCGCACGGTCAGCGCGTGGGACTTCCGCAACGCGTTCAGTCTGCCCGCGCCCGGGTTCGAACTGGTACCGATCACGCGCACCACGTCGAGCGCCTCGACGTTCGCGTACCTCGGCGACTCGGTGGGCGAGGGCATCGCCGGTTCCGAGACCGGCCCGTTGCGGGTGCTGCTCGACGGGGTGCACGCCAGCCAGCATTGGAACTCGCGCGGTTCCCGACCCACCGGGGGCGGCAGCGACAGCGGGGTCCACGCGGCGGGCACGGTGCCCGAGCACACCGACCTGGTGGTGGTCGAGTTGGGCTACAACGACTCGCCCTCGCTGATGCCCGCCCGGATCGATGCCGTGATGGACGTGCTGCGGGCCCGCGGGGTCGGCCAGGTGCTGTGGGTCACGGTCTCGGAGCGCCGCACCAACTACGACTACGCGGCGACCAACGCGGCGATCCGCGCGGCCGCCGGGCGTTGGCCCGAACTGGCCGTGATCGACTGGAAGGCCGCCAGCGACCACGCCGCGGCCACCCGCTGGTACACGGGCGACGGTGTCCACCTCACCACCACCGGCAACGCCGAGTTCAGCCTGTGGTTGCGCCAGCAGATCCTCGAAGGCACCGCCCGCCCGGTGGCCGCTGGCTCGGTCTACCGAGTCCCGGTCCTCGGCCTCGCCGGCCTTCCCGACACCGGCGTCGCCGGGGTGGCGCTCAACGTCACCGCCGTGGCTCCGGCGGCGCCAGGTTGGTTGCGTGTGTGGGACTGCGCGGCCGACGAGCCCGATACGTCGTCGGTCAACTACATGAGCCCGGGCGCGGTCGAGCCGAACGCGGTCGTGGTGCCGCTCGGCGTCGAGTCGGCAGAGGTGTGCGTGCGGACCAAGGAACGCACGCACGTCATCGTCGACGTCGCCGGTTCGTTCCCCGTCGACGACGAAGGCGCGGGCGTGCTGCGGGCCGCCGCCGGGCGGGTGAGCGACACGCGAGAGACGACCCGCGTGCCGGCCCAGGGCACGCTCCGCGTCCCCGTGCTCGGCAAGGTAGGCGTACCGGGGTCGGGGGTCGCCGGGGTAGCGCTCAACGTCACCGCCGTCGACCCGGTCGCCGCGGGGTGGCTGCGGGTGTGGGATTGCGCCGCGCGCGAGCCCGACACGTCGTCGGTCAACTACATGGCCCCGGGCGCGGTCGAGCCGAACGCGGTCGTCGTGCCGTTCGCCGCGGGCAGTACCGGCGAGGTGTGTGTGAAGTCACTGGTCGAGTCCGACGTGATCGTCGACGTCGCCGGCTGGTTCGCCGGCGGAGTACGTGCCGCTGCCGGGCGCGCGGTCGACACCCGCGACGGCGTGCGCGTCGGTGCCCGTGGGGTACTGAGGGTGCCGCTGCTCGGTGTCGCCGGTGTGCCGGCCGCCGATGTCGCCGGGGTGGCGCTGAACGTCACGGCCGTCGACCCGGTCGCCGCGGGGTGGCTGCGGGTGTGGGATTGCGCCGCGCGCGAGCCCGACACGTCGTCGGTCAACTACCTGGCCGGGGGCACCGAGCCGAACGCGGTCATCGTGCCGTTCGCCGACGACAGCGCGGGCGAGGTGTGCGTGCGTTCGCTGGTGTCCACCGACGTGATCGTCGACGTCGCCGGCTGGTTCGACTCGGGCGTCGCGCCCGCCGCCGGCCGCATCGCCGACACCCGCTACGGCCTCGGCCCCCTCCCCAACTGATCGCCGTCGGACAGAGGCCGAGGTGGTCGAGCGGATTGCCGAGGGCCCAGGTGGTTGAGCCTGTCGAAACCACCGGTGATTCGTGAAACCTCAGTCCGCGGCAATGTCGCCGGCGCGCTGCTGCGCACGCACGTAACGCACCAGCGGCACCACGCCGATCAAGACCGCGGCGGCGACGAACGCGACCGCCGCGACACCTTCGGTCGACGTCGGCTCGAACATCACGGCGAGCGCCGACAGCGTTGCCAGCGAGCACAGCGTGCCACCGATCCACGTAGTCGCTCGGCGCCCACCGAGCGCGCCGACGATGCCCAGGCCGGCTCCCACCAGGGCGACCAGGAACGCACCACCGACGTCGTTGAAGCGCGGCAGCAACATGAACGCCCCCACCACCGACGCCGCGATCGCGTTGACGGCCAACCCGGTGCCGAGCCCGTGGAACCCCTTCCGGTCGGCGATCAGCACCAGCGCCAGCAGCAGCAGCCCGAGCACCAGGTACACCGCGCCAGTACGGGTGACGACGTTGCCCAAGTCGCCCAGCCATTCGTCGAACCAGTCGTCGTCGTACGAGCCGTAGTAGTCGTCGTACGGGTCGGTGTCGCGGAACAGGTCGGCGACAAAGGCGACCAGTGCCGACACGCCCAGCCCGAAGAACGTCGGCCGCTCCCGATAGCCGGGTGCCGCCCACAGACCGAACAGCAGCACCGCGGCCGCGGCATAGCCCAGCCGCACCCCGCTGTCGCCGCCCGTGGCTGCGCTGAACCCGGCCGCGGTGGCGAACACGCCGACCAGCCCCGCGCCGGTGCCGGCGTCGCGGAAGAAGTCGTGCTGGTTGAGGGCGGGCGCCAAACGGGCAGCCAACCCGACGCCGATCGCGACCAGCCCGAGAATGATCAGGGGCCCGGAGCTGTCGAGACCGTCGGCCGCCAGGGCGAGCAGCCCGACGGCCGCGAACGCGCCCCCGAACCCTGCCAATACCGCCGACAGGTGGACGGCGGGCCGTTGCCGCGGCTCGGGCCCCAGCCCGGCGGCGAACTCGGTCAGGCTGGGGCCAGCCGCGGGTGGTGACGGTTCAACGACCGGCGGTGCCAGCGTGCTCGGTACCGACAGCGCCGTACGACCTTCGAAGTCGGCGGTCACCGACCCATCGGTTTCGACGTGCTCGGTCCAGTACGCGCCGTCGTGATAGCGGCGTGCGAACCGCCCCGTCGGGTCGGGATACCAGCCTGCCTCCATGTGTCCGTCCTCTCCGCCTGGTGGTAGCCACCGAATGTAGCCAGAACGACAGCACCCGCCCGGCGAGTGCCGGGCGGGCGCTGTCACCTCACGAGGTGGGCGGTGGGGGAGGCGGCGGCGTCGGGTCGCCGGGCGGAGCCGGCGGGGGCGGCGCCGACGGCGCCGCTGGGGTGGGGGCCGCGGGTGGCGCCGGCGTGGCCGAGGCCAGCGGGTCGTTGCCGACGCCGAGCAGGCCCAGTACGGCGCCGACGCCCATCGCCAGCGAGCCGATCAGCATCAGCCAGAACCCGGGCCCCTTGTCTGCATCGGTAGTGAGCCAAGCGACCATCATGCCGGTCGCCGAGATGCCCCACGTCGCCTTGAGTTGGGCGGGGTTGAACGTCAGTACGTGGTCGGGCAGCTTGACGCCGAACAGGTCGAGTGCGACCCACACGACGGCTGCCAGCCCGAGAATCGCCGGAATCGTCGAGACGAATGCGAACGCATCGGTGTCCCAAGCGTTGAACCCGCCGCCGGGGAACTTGAAGAACTTCAAGAACGAGAAGATGAAGGCCACCAACCCGCCGACACCGACGAGCAGGTTGGACAGGGTGAGCTTTTGCTGCTGCATGACGACTCCGGGTCAGCTCTCGCCGCCGAAGGAACCCTTCAGCTTGTTGACGTCCCTGAGATCCTTGAGGTCGCCGCCCGACGCCTGGAAGCCGAGCACGCCGCCGACGAGCGAGACGATTCCGGCGATGAAGCTGATGATCAGACCGATTCCCCGGCCGACCGACCCGCCACCGGCTTCGATGAAGTCCTTGCCTTCGATCGGGTTGAAGATGAACCGGATCAGCAGGAGCAGTGCGGACAGTGCGGTGGCGCCGAGGATGATCAGTGGCCACGGCAGGTTGTCCTTGAGGGTGCCCTGGACCCGGAGGAACGTCACCACCGCCGCAGCGACCAGAAGAATCCACGGAACCGTGCCCGTGAAGAAGAAGTCGAACGCGTTGCCGCCCGAACTCGAAAAACCGAAGCCGGACACTTTGATCCAATTGACGAAGCCGAAGATCAGGATGCCGAGCCCACCGCCAATGACGAGCCAGTCGTGTGTCTTGAACTTGCTGAAATCCATCATCCCTCCTGGGAACAGTCGTTGACGCGCAACGTAGTTCGTTTGCGCGAGGCGATCGCGGAATTCCCCAAACTGTCGTCAGGAGGCCGGCGGTGGGCCGTACTGGTTCGACCCCGGGTTGCCGGCCTGCACGGTCCAGACGATCAGGATGATCGCGCCGACGAACGGGATCAGCGAGATGAGGATGTACCAGCCGGACTTGCCGGTGTCGTGGAGGCGCCGGATTCCGGCCGCGAGCCCGGGGATCAAGACTGCCAGTACGTACAGGATGTAGAGAATGAGGAAGAACCCCGACACCCGGCTGAGGATCAGCAAGAGCAGGATCGGCACCAGGTTGACGGCGACGAAGCGCCAGTAGCCGCCCACACCGAGTCGTCCGCTGAAGTTCGCGTAGTTGTTGGCGATCGCGTCCTTGTACGCGGCGATAAACTGGTCCACCCTGGATACCCCCCGGAGAATGTGATTCGTCGATCGGGCCGGTTGGCCCGCCGGGGACGGTAGTTCGTTGGTGCAGGCGGGGTGCGGAAATTGTGTCTTCTGGGGTGATCTTGGGGCAGGTGACTACGGTGCGGGCGTGCCCGTTGCGCTGCTGTCCGTGTTCGACAAGACCGGCATCGCCGAGTTCGCGGCCGAGTTGCACGCGCTCGGCTGGAAGCTCGTGTCGAGCGGCGGTACGGCCAAGGCGGTCGCCGCGGCCGGGGTACCGGTCACCGACGTCGCCGACCTCACGGGGGTACCGGCCATCCTCGACCACCGTGTCGTCACCCTGCACCCGTTGGTGCACGGCGGCCTGCTGGCCGACCCCACCAAGCCCGAGCATCAGGCCGACATGGCCGAGTACGGCATCGAGCCGATTGCGCTCGTCGTCGCCAACCTGTACCCGTTCGCCGCGCAGCCCGGCATCGAGCTGATCGACATCGGGGGGCCGGCGATGGTGCGTGCCTCGGCCAAGAACCATGCCCATGTGGCAATCGTCGTCGACCCGGCCGACTACCCGGTCGTGCTGTCCGAGATCCGTGGCGGGGGCGAGGTGTCGCCCGCCACACGCCGCCGCCTGGCCCGTGGCGCGTTCGCTCACACGGCGGCCTACGACGCGGCGATCGTCACCTGGTTCGACGCCGTGCCGCCCGAGGGCGAGCCCGAGCCGCTGCCGCGCACCATCCACCTCGCGCTCGAGCGGGCCGAGATCCTGCGGTACGGCGAGAACCCGCACCAGCAGGGCGCCCGCTACCGGCTCGCTGGTTCGCAGGGTTGGTGGGACTCGATCGTGCAGCACGGCGGCAAAGCCCTGTCGTACCTCAACCTGTACGACACCGAGGCCGCATGGCGGCTCGTCCACCGGTTCGACGCTCCCGCGGTCGTGATTGTGAAGCACGCCAACCCGTGTGGCGTGGCGCTCGGCACCGACCCCTCCGACCCGATCGCCGACGCCTACGCCAAGGCCCACGCGTGCGACCCGGTCAGCGCGTTCGGTGGCATCGTCGCCGCCAACCGCCCGGTGACCCAGGCGATGGCCGAAGCGCTGGCCCCGGTGTTCACCGAGGTGGTCGTTGCCCCCGGGTTCGAGCCAGGTGCGCTCGACACGCTGCTGGCCAAGAAGAACCTGCGGGTCGTCACGGCCGAGCCGCCGGCCGAGTGGCGCTACGACCTCAAGCCGCTCGACGGCGGGCTGATCGTCCAGCAGCCCGACCAGGTGTCGGTCGACCGCAGCGGCTGGCAGGTGGTGACCGACGCCCAACCCACCGACGCCCAGTGGACCGACCTGGTGTTCGCGTGGCAGGTGTGTGCGGCGGTGTCGAGCAACGCGATCGTGTACGCCAAGGATGGTCAGGCGTACGGCATCGGCGCCGGCCAGCAGAACCGGCTCGACTCGGCCCGCATCGCCGCCGAGCGTTCGGCCGGCCGCGCCGAGGGTGGCGTGTGCGCCAGCGACGCCTTCTTCCCGTTCCGCGACGGCCTCGACGCAACTGCCGCGGCGGGCATCGCAGCGGTGATCCAACCCGGCGGGAGCGTCCGCGACGACGAGGTCATCGCCGCCGCCAACGAACACGGCATCGCCATGGTCTTCACCGCACAACGCCACTTCCGCCACTGACCGGCGGCTGCGTCGCTGGCGACGGTGGTCGAGTGCCGGGCTCTGCCCGGTGTATCGAGACCAAGCCTGGTTACCCGAGCCGGCCGCGGAGTTGGGCGACCACTTGGTTGGGGTGGCGGGTGACTTGTTCCCAGGTGAACTCGTAGACATCGAGACCGAGATCCTGGAGTTCGTTGCGGCGCTGGGCATCGCGGGCGCGATCCTCGGGTGTCGAGTGGCCCAGGCGGCCGGTGACCTCGACCACCAGTTGCTGGAGCTCGAACAGGAAGTCGACGCGGGCCAGCGTGCGTGCGCCGTCACAGAAGATCGCCTGCGTCCGCGGACGTGGCAGTCCGGCACGGCGCACGATCGTCAGGAACTCGCGTTCGAGCATCGTGTGCCCGCCGGCGTCGAGTAGCAAGTCGTCGAGCGCCCGCACCCCGCGGCGACCAGCTCGGCCAAGCGTCGTCAAACGCCGGGCGATCACGATCGGGGCGCTCAGCTCGAACCTCACCGCCGAGTCGATCGCCGCCTTCAGCGGGTCGCCGGTCACACCCGCCCCAGCCAGGTCGATGATCGTCCGCGTCGCCGAGGTCGTCCGCAGTCCCCGAACCGTGACGACATCGGCCCGCCCGATCGCTCGCGTGGAGTGCACCGTGCCGCGGACCGTCGCACTTCGCAGCGCGTGCGGCACGAGGAACTCCACCGGTCCTGGGGGCCAGCGATCGAGTCCGTGCACCGCGGCCGCGGCTGCGTGACCAACCGCAGCCTGGGGCCCCAGACAGAGCAAGCCGGCCAGCAACTTTTGCTCCCAGGTGGCCGGGCTGCCGACCAGGCGCCACACCCGTGGTTCGCACCGCTCCAGCCGACGCTCTGCCACCCATCTGCCGATCTCACCACGGCTGACACCCAGCCGTACCAGGGTGGAGCGGTCGATCAGGCCATGGTGAGATGCGAGGAACGCGCCGATGGTGGCCCACTGGTCCATGCCTTGGTGTGGGCAGCGAGGCGCCGACGGCGGAAGGGGAGCGGTCCCCTGGCGAGGTGTTCAGAGTTCTGCACCGACGTCGGTGCAGAACTCTGAACACCTCGGCTACTTCGCCAGGTTCTCCACGATTTCGGCGTTGGGGAGCGCGGCCAGGCTGGCCGGTGGCACGAGGAGTTTGCGGTCGCGGCTGCCGCCGCCCACGATCACCTGGGGCACGTCCATCACTCGGCGGTCGATCCACAGCGGCAGGTCGGCCGGCAGGCCGTACGGGGTGACCCCGCCGATCTGCATGCCGGTCATTGTCACTGTCTCGTCGGCCGCCGCGAACGAGGCCTTCTTCACGCCGAACTTGCGGCGCACGGCCCCGTTCACGTCGAGCCGGGTGGTCGCCAGCACCAGGCACGTGGCGTACACGCGCGGGTCACCTTTGCCGACCACCACGATCGCGTTTGCTGACTGTTCGAGCGTGTAGCCGTAGGCGGCGCAGAACTCGGCGGTGTCGGCCAACGCCGGGTTGCAGGGCACCACCTCGAACGGGTGGCCGGTGGCGGATGCGGTGTCGAGAACCGGGTCGGGCATCGGTGCCGACGATAGGCCGAGGCGGGAGTGCCGAGCCCAACCAACACCAGGTGTCCGGCAAATCCGGCCGGAACGGGGCGATACTTGAGGGCCGTGGACCTCCCCGTCACCGCTGCCCGTCCGTGGCGGCGCGCCCAACATCTGAGCAGTGTGCCGTACCTGCCAGGGCTGGACGGCATGCGCGCGCTCGCGGTCGTGGCGGTGATGGTGTACCACGCCAACCCGGGCTGGCTGACCGGCGGGTTCCTCGGCGTCGAGGTGTTCTTCGTGATCTCGGGCTACCTGATCACGCTGCTCTTGATGGCCGAGCGCGAGCGCACCGGCCGGGTCGACCTGGTCGACTTCTGGATCCGCCGCGCCCGGCGCCTGCTCCCCGCGCTGTTCGTGATGCTGTTCCTGCTGCTCGCCTACATGGCGTTCTTCAAGGACGACGTGCTCGGGCAGGTGCGCGGCGACATGATCGCCGGGCTCGGCTACGTGTCGAACTGGTACCAGATCTGGGTGGGCCAGGGGTACAGCGCCACCGGCGACTTCGCCCCGCTGCGGCACCTGTGGAGCCTCGCCGTCGAGGAGCAGTTCTACCTCGTGTGGCCGGTGGTGATGATGCTGCTGTTGCGCGGCGGCACGCGCAAGCTCGCCACCACGGCGCTCGTGCTGTTCACCGCGGCGCTGGTGGTGACCGCCCTGGTGGCGGTGCTGTATCAACCCGGCACCATCGGCACCTGCGAGCTGACCCCCGAGGCCTACTGGCAGGTCGGCGAGCGCTGCGTGGCGAAGGCCGACGCGCTGTACCTGTCGACCGTCACCCGGTCGAGCGGGCTGCTGCTCGGCGCCGCGTTCGCGATGATCTGGCGGCCGGTCGCGATCCTGCGTGGGCCGCTGCGCAACGCCGGGCGCACCCTCGACCTGGCGGCGCTGCTCGGCCTGGTGGGCCTCGGGTTCCTGTGCTGGCGGCTGCACTACATCACCGACACGGGCGCCGACCCGTGGTTGTTCCGCGGCGGCTTCCTGGTCACCGGCCTGGCGACGCTGCTGGTGATCGCCGCGGCCACGCACCGCTACAGCATCGCCGGGGCGGTGCTGGGCAACCCGGTGTTCAAGTACGTCGGCACCCGCTCGTACGGCCTGTACCTGTACCACTGGCCGATCTACCAGATCATCCGCAAGATGGCCGGCAACGTGTTGACGTGGCAGCAGTTCGCGATCGCGATGGTGGTCACGCTGGCGTTGACCGAGCTGTCGTACACGTACATCGAGACGCCGGTGCGGCGCCGCGAGGTGGCGATCTGGTGGGACTCGCTGCGCCGCCGTCGCGACCCGGTGCCGCGCCAGTTGGTTGCAGGGGTGGTCGTCGCCGCGATGGGAATCGGTGCGTTCGGCGTGATCCGCATGGGCGTCGCCGAGAACCGCCCCAACGAGCTCGCCCAAGCCCTCGAGGAGGGCAAGGACAGCACGGTCACGGTCGATGACATCATCGGCTCGATGACCGGCGGCACCACACCGACCACCTCGCCACCTGAGGCCAACCCCTCCTCGTCGACGACACCGTCGAGCACGCCGGCGTCCACCGTGCCCGAGACCACCACCCCGACGACCACCCCACTGCCCACCATCTCCACCCGGGTCATCGCGATCGGCGACTCGGTGATGCAGGGCGCGGCCGACGTGCTCGAACCGCGCGGCTGGACCGTCGTCGCCCAGCAGGGCCTTCAGATGGTCGACGCCGTGCCGATGGTCGAGGAGATGGCGGCCAATGGCGTGTTCGCCGACACCAAGGCGGTCATCATCCACCTCGGCACGAACGGCACGATTACCGCCGAGACGCTCAACGCCCTGCTCGCCCCGCTCAGCAGCGTGCCCAACGTGTTGCTATACACCGTCCGCGCCAACCGTTCGTGGACGGCCGGCAACAACGCGATCATCCGTGCCCGCGACAAGCCCGGCGACAACATCGCCTTGATCGACTGGGAGCAGCGGGCGGTCGATTGCCCCGGCAACTGCTTCGCCGGCGACGGCATCCACCTCAACGCCGCCGGCAAGAAGTACTACGCCGACCTCGCCCGCGACTGGACCGGCGTCTAGTGACGAATTGTGTCAGACACAATTCGTCATGCGTAGCCTTCCGGGCATGACCTCCCCTGTGCGTGTTGCAGTCACCGGCGCGGCTGGCCAGATCGGCTATTCGCTGCTCTTCCGGATCGCGTCGGGTGCGCTGCTCGGCCCCGACACCCCGGTGGCGCTGCAGCTGCTCGAGATCACCCCGGCGCTCGGTGCGCTCGAAGGTGTGAAGATGGAACTCGACGACTGCGCCTTCCCGCTGCTGAGCGAGATCGTCTGCACCGACTCGGCCGACACGGCCTTCGGCGACGCAGACATCGCCTTTCTCGTCGGTGCCATGCCGCGCAAGGACGGCATGGACCGCGCCGACCTGCTGTCGGCCAACGGCGGCATCTTCAAGCCCCAGGGCGAGGCCCTGTCGCGCTCGGCCAAGAAGGACGTCAAGATCCTCGTCGTCGGCAACCCGGCCAACACGAATGCCCTGATCGCCCAGCGCAACGCGGCCGACCTCGACCCCAAGCAGTTCACGGCGATGACCCGGCTCGACCACAACCGCGGGCTCACCCAGCTCGCCCAGCGGCTCGACGTGCCGGTTACCGACATCACCAAGTTCACGATCTGGGGCAACCACTCGAACACCCAGTATCCCGACCTGTTCCACGCCGAGGTCGGCGGCAAGAACGCCCACGAACTGGTCGGCGACCACGACTGGTACGAGCACACGTACATCCCCACCGTCGCCACCCGCGGCGGGGCGATCATCAAGGCCCGCGGCCTATCGTCGGCGGCCTCGGCGGCGAACGCCGCGATCGACCACGTGCACGACTGGGTCAAGGGCACCGTCGACGGCGACTGGGTGTCGATGGGCGTGTACTCCGACGGCTCGTACGGGGTGCCCGAGGGCATCATCTCGTCGTTCCCGTGCACCACGAAGAACGGCGAGTGGTCGATCGTGCAGGGCCTCGACATCGACGACTTCTCGCGTTCCAAGATCGACGCCTCGGCGGCCGAGCTGGTCGGCGAGCGCGATGCTGTGGTCGAACTCGGCCTGATCCCGAGCTGATACCCCACGGACGTCACCGAGGCCGCTCACCCGGCCAGCATCTGGTCACGCCGCTACGCGGCGGTGACCTTGTCGAACCTGACGGTCATGTCGATCGCGGCGTTCGACGGGCTGGCGATCACGGCCGCGCTCGGCGCGATCGCCGAAGACCTCGGCCGCGTCGCCCTGCTGCCGTGGGTCATCACCGCCTACCTGGCCGCCTCGGCGGTGGCCGTCATCGTCGCCGGCCCGATCATCGACGCGATCGGTGTCCGGAGCACGTTCCGCATCACGGGGCTGTGGTTCCTGGGCTGGTCGGCCGCGGCCGCGCTCGCACCGTCGATGCCGTTGCTGATCGTGGCCCGTGCCTTCCAGGGCGTGGGCGGCGGGTTGGTGATGGCCGTCGCCCTGGCGTCGATCGGCGTCACCTACCCGTCGGACGTACGCCCGCGGGCGCTGGCCGCGAACTCGATGGTGTGGGGCGTGATGGGGTTCGGCGGCCCGGCGATCGCCGGAGCGTTGCTGGCCGTCGGCGACTGGCGATCGATCTTCCTCGTGCAACTCCCGATCACCGGGCTCGCGCTCGCGGTCGGTTGGAACTCGTTGCCCGGCGCCACACCCGGCGCGGTGCGGGCACGCTTCGACCGGGCTGGCGTGGCGCTGCTGACGTTGGTCACACTGGCGTCGCTGGTCGCCGTGTCCGAGTTCGGCGACCGGTGGGACATCGTGGCCGTCGGCATGGTGATCAGCCTGGTCGCCGGAGCCGCGTACTGGGTGCACGCCGGGCGTGTTCCCGAGCCGGTGCTCGAGCGGCGCCACATCGTCGGCTACCCCGCCTGGGCGGTGCACGCTGTGGTCGCGATCACGTTCACGGCCGGGCTTGCGCTCGACAACTACCTGCCGATCTACGTGCAGGTGAACCGCGGCTACGGAGAGTCGGCGGCGGCGTTCACGCTGGCGTTCCTGGCCGTCGGTTGGACGGCTGGGTCGGTGGTGTACAGCCGGGCGTTCGTGCGGTTCCGGTCGGCCGCGGTGATGCTCGGGGGAACGCTGTTGCTGTCGGTGGCCTGTGTGGCAGCCGGCGTGGCGATCGCCCGCGACCTGCCGTTGCCGGTGGTGTTCACCACCTACGTGGGCGTCGGCCTCGGCATCGGCACCGTGTCGACCTCGGCGTTGAACTGGCTTCAGGCGTCGAGCCCGCCGGCCGAGATGGGCCGGGTCAGCAGCGCCCACCAGTTCCTGCGCCAGCTGGCGATCACGTACGGGGTGGCGATCGGCGGTGCGGTGCTGCTGCTCGTGGTCGCCCGGCGGGTCGACGACGTCGACGTCGTGCGCGACGCGCTCGCCGGTGAAGACGTCGAGCTCGGCGCAGGTGCCGGGGCGGCGATCGGCGCGGGCCTGGCCGCCGTGGCCGCCCTGTCGGCCGCCATCGCCGCGGTGGGCGCAATGGTGGCCGCGTTGGTGCTACGCCGCAAGCGCCCAGTGCCGTAGGTGGGGCCGTTCGCTCCTCCCGGTGGTTTCGACAAGCTCAACCACCTTGGGTTTGTGGTCGGTGTCAGGGCTGGTGGTTTCGAGGGCGTCGATCAAGGTGGTTGAGCTTGTCGAAACCACCCGGCGGTCAGATGGGGCGGCGGCGTTTGGAGGCGATCAGGCCGGTGTTGAAGCCGGCCAGGTTGAGGCGACCCGAGAAGCGGGCGTGCTCGATCTTCAGGCAGCGGTCCTGCACCACCTGAAGGCCGGCGGCGCGGGCCGTGGCCGCAGCCGGCTCGTGGCGCAGGCCGAGCTGGAGCCACAGCACCTTTGCCCCGACCGCGATCGCTTCGTCGGTGACCTCCGGAATCGCGTCCTCGCGGCGGAACACGTCGACGATGTCGGGCACTTCGGGTAGATCGGCCAGGGTGGCGTAGCACCGTTCCCCGAGCACCTCGTCGTAGGCCGGGTTCACCATGTAGACCCGCCACGAGGTGCGTAGCAGGTAGGCGGCGACGAAGTTCGACGAGCGGATCGGGTTGGCCGACACGCCGACGAGCGCCACCGACTGCGCCGACTGGATGATCTGGAGGCGTTCGAGCGCGGTGGCTTCGACAGGCTCAACCACCACCTTGGTGGGCTCAATCACCTCGGCGGGCTCAGTCACCTTGGGACTCCTTCAACGCCCGGTCGAGGTCGGCGATGATGTCGTCGACGGTCTCGATGCCGACCGAGATACGGATCACGTCGTCGCCCGCCCCCGACGACGCGCGTTCCTCGGCCGACAGTTGCTGGTGGGTGGTCGACGCCGGGTGGATCACGAGCGTCTTGGCGTCGCCCACGTTGGCGAGGTGCGAGGCGAGTTGCACGCCGTTGATGAACTTCACGCCCGCCGGGTACCCGCCGCGGATGCCGAACGTGAACACCGCCCCTGGACCACCCGGCACGTACTTGCGGGCCAGTTCGGTCCACGGGTTGTCGGCGAAGATCGGGTAGCGCACCCACTCGACCGCCGGGTGTTCGGCCAGGAAGCGGGCAACCGTGGCGGCATTGTCGGCGTGGCGCTGCATCCGCAACGACAGCGTTTCCAGGCCGAGCATCAGCAGGAACGAGTGGAACGGCGACAGGGCCGCCCCGAGGTCGCGCATCACCTCGGCGCGGGCGCGCATCAGGTAGCCGTACTCGCGGAAGTTCTCCCAGAAGTTGAGGTCGTGGTAGGCGGGCGACGGCTCGCTGAGAACGGGGAACTTGCCGTTGTCGTACGGGAACCGCCCGGCCTCCACCACCACGCCGCCGAGCACGGTGCCGTGCCCGCCGATGAACTTGGTGGCCGAGTGCACGACGATGTCGGCCCCCCACTCGATCGGGCGGCACAGGTAGGGCGTGGCGAACGTGTTGTCGACCACCAGCGGGATGCCGTGGGCGTGGGCCAGCTCGGCGTAGGCCTCGATGTCGAGGATGGTGCACGACGGGTTGCCGATCGTCTCGGCGTAGAGCGCCTTCGTGTTCGGGCGGATCGCGGCGGCGACCGCGTCGGGGTCGGAGAAGTCGACGAACGTGGCCTCGATGCCCATCCGCCCGAGCGTGACGCCGAATTGGGTGAACGTGCCGCCGTAGAGCGCGTTCGACGACACGATGTGATCGCCGGCGACCGCGAGCGTGAGCACCGCGATCAGCTGGGCCGACATGCCCGACGCCGTGGCGAGCGCCCCCAGCCCGCCTTCCAGGGCGGCGACCCGTTCCTCGAAGGCGGCGTTGGTGGGGTTCGAGATGCGGCTGTAGATGTTGCCGAAGTTCTGGAGGGCGAACAGGTCGGCGGCCTCCTGCACGTCCTCGAACACGAACGCCGTCGAGGCGTAGATCGGCAGCGCCCGGGCACCGGTCTCGGGGTCGGGCCGTTGGCCGGCGTGGACGGCCCGGGTGTCGAACCCGTACTCGGGGCCGAGGTCGGGACGCGTGGTGCCGGTCACACGCCGTAGCGTTTCACCCTTGGCGCCGACCGGACAAATCCGATAAGTTTGGTCGGGAATCAAGATCCATCTTCCAAGGAGACGCCATGACCACCACCGAGACCGCCGCGGCCGACAACGGCGTCAACACGCAGGCCCTGCTCGACGCCAGGGCTGCGCTTGTCGACGCCCCCGAGGCCGCCGAGTTCACCTGGCGGGCCACCAACGAGTGGCTGCGCGGTACCCACAGCCGCAGCACGATCGAGCAGTTCGCAGGCCTCGGTGCCGAGCACTCGCACAAGTCGGTGTTCACGTACGACTCCGACCACCCCGAGGTGTTCGCCGCCGAGGACGCGGCGCCGACGCCGGTCGAGTTCCTGCTGGTCGGCCTGGCCGGGTGCCTCACCGCCGGCGTCGCCGCGGTCGCCCAGAACCGCGGCATCCAGCTCAACTCGGTGAAGGCCACGCTCGAAGGCGACCTCAACATCTTGGGCATCCTCGGCGGCGACCCCGATGTGCGCAACGGGTACAAGGAGATCCGCGTCCACTACGACATCGACGCCGACGCCAGCCAGGAAGACATCGCTGCGCTGGTCGCCCAGTCGCAGAAGCGGTCGGCCGTCTACGACGCGATCACCAACCCCACCAACGTCACCGTCTCGGTCAACTGACGCACGTGGCCGCGGGTCGTCTCGATACAACGGCGCGGCGGCTTCGCCGCGGGTGCGCCACTCGACGACCGGGTTGGCGGTGGTCGAGTGCCGGCGCAGCCGGTGTATCGAGACCACACCGGGGCACCCGGATTGGCAGGGGCTGACGTGGTGACGCGGATACCGGTTGTCGTCGTCGGCGCGGGGCATGCCGGGCTCGGGGTCAGCCGCGTGCTCACCGAGCACGGCGTCGACCACGTCGTGCTCGAGCGCGGCGAGGTCGCCAACACGTGGAAGACCGAACGTTGGGACTCGTTGCGGCTGCTGACGCCCAACTCACTGACGCGCCTGCCCGGCGGCTTCGCCTACGACGGCGACGACCCCGACGGGTTCATGCCGATCCCCGAGTTGATCGGCTGGATCGAGCGCTACGCCGCCAAGGTCGACGTGCCCGTCCAGACCCGCACGACGGTCACCTCGGTCACCGCGAAGGCGGGCGGCGGGTACACGGTCGCCACCGAACGCGACGGCGAGCCGGGCGGTTGGGAAGCGCAGGCCGTGGTGCTCGCCAGCGGCGGGTTCAACGTCGCCCGCATCCCCGAGGTCGGCGCCGGTATCCCGGCGTCGATCGCCCAGGTCACCGCCCACGGCTACAAGCGTCCCGACCAACTCGGCCCGGGTCGCGTGCTCGTCGTCGGCGCCTCGGCCACCGGGCTACAGCTCGCCGACGAACTGCTCCGCTCGGGCCGCGAGGTCACCGTTGCAGTCGGCGAGCACGTGCGGATGCCGCGCCGCTACCGCGGGCGCGACGCGTTCCACTGGCTCGGCGAGCTCGGCCGGCTCGACGAACGTTTCGACGAGGTCGACGACCTCGTACGCGCGCGTCACGTCCCGTCGCCCCAGTTGGTCGGCACCTCCGACGCAGCCGGGCTCGACCTGAACACGCTGTCGAACCGGGGGGCGACGCTGGTCGGACGGCTCGCCGGCCTACGCGACGGCACGGCCCTGTTCTCAGGCTCACTGCGCAACGTGTGCGCGCTGGCCGACCTCAAGCAGGCCCGCCTGCTCGACGGCGTCGACGAGTGGGTCGCCGCCCACGAGGGCGACCGGTCGGCCGCCGAGCGACCAGAACCCACCCGCATCGACGGCGACCCGCGCACCTCGATCGACATGGTCGCCGAGGGCTACGACACCGTGCTGTGGGCCACCGGGTTCCGGGCCGACTACTCGTGGTTGCAGGTACCGGTGCTCGACCGCAAGGGCGAGATTCGCCACGACGGCGGTGTGGTCACCACCGCGCCGGGCCTCTACCGCATCGGCACAAACTTCCTGCGGCGCCGCAAGTCGAGCTTCATCTTCGGCCTCGAAGACGACGCCGTCGACCTCGTCGACCACCTGGTAACCGTTACAAGCGGTGTCTGACACCGTTTGTAACGTCGGGCTATGCCGTCTGCCTCGTCGATCGCCGTGTTCGTCGCGGCGACGTTCGTCTTCTTGGTGATCCCCGGGCCGGCGGTGATGTACGTCGTCACCCGTTCGATGACACAGGGCCGCCGCGCCGGGCTGGTGTCGGTCGCCGGCATTCACACCGGCACGCTCGTCCACGTCGCCGCCGCCGTCCTCGGCCTGTCGGCGGTGCTGGCGGCCTCGGCGACGGCGTTCACGGTCGTCAAGCTGGCTGGCGCGGGCTACCTCGTCTACCTGGGCCTTCGCGCCTTGCTGAGCCGTGCGGACGACGTGGACGAACCCCACCTCGCACCCCGTTCGAACCGGCGGCTGTATCTCGACGGCGCACTGGTGAACCTGCTCAACCCGAAGACGGCGGTGTTCTTCGTCGCCTTCGTGCCGCAGTTCGTCGAGCCCAACGCCGAGCACGCCACGCTGCAACTGCTCGTGATCAGCGCCGTGGTCGTCGTGATGGGGCTCGTGTGCGACAGCAGCTGGGCGCTCGCCAGCGGCTGGCTCGGCGGACGCCTGCGCGGCCGGGTCGACATCGCCCGGCGAACCCGCAAGGCATCCGGCGTCGTCTACATCGCACTCGGCGCAGTGACCGCCCTCACCGGCCGCCACGCCCCCGCCTGACCCCGCAGGCCGGGCAACCGGCACAGCGAATAGGTTCCCATCCATTCCCAGCCGGATCGACGGAACCGAGTTGCCGGTCAGGTCGTGTACTGAGGTGGACGCGCCTGGCTCTTCGCGCGCGGCCGGGCTCGGGGTCGTTGCTGGTTTGGTCCCGGTGGCTGCGGTGGTCGCGCTCGACCCTGAGGGTTGGTACCCGTTCGGCCCGGCCAAGCAGGGGGCCGTGTTCGTTGCCGCGCTCGCCGCCCTGGCGATCGCGATCGGCGGGCCGGGTCGGCTGCCGCGGGCAGTCGCGTGGCTGTGGGCCGGCCTGCTGGTGTGGCTCGGGTTGGCCGCGGCGCTGGGTGCCGACCGTCTGTACGCGTGGATCGGTACGCCCGAGCGACGGCTGGGTTGGCTGACCTGGGCCTTGCTTGCCGCGTGCGCGTGGACGGGGGCACGGCTGGATGGCGGCGTGCGATGGTTCTGCCGGATGACGGTGATCGCCGGGTTGTGGTGCGGCGGCTATTGCCTTGTCGAACTGTGGTGGCGGTCGCCGGTCGTCACGACTTCGGTAACGTCGCGGCTGGGTGGCCCGCTCGGCTCGGCCGCCTACCTCGGCGCGGCGCTGTGCCTGCTGGTTCCAGTCGCAGTCGGCGTCGTTGCCGACGCTGGGGAGCGAGTCGCCTGGCGAGTCACAGCCGGCCTGTCGGTGGCAGGTGGGTTGATCGGACTGGTTGGGTCGGGAACGCGGGCTGCGTGGTTGGCGTGCGGCGCGGTCGGCGCCGTGACGCTGGCGATGCGACGGCCATCGGCCCGCGTGCTCGCGGCATCGGCAGCCGTGGCGCTGGCGGCCGTGCTCGTCGTGTTGCCACGGCTCGACGACGTCGCCGCTCGCGACGGGGCCGGCGGTAGCTCCCGGCTCGCGGAGTGGGAGGTCGCGACCCGCGTGATCGGGCACCACCCGCTGTTCGGTGCGGGGCCTGAGGGGTACCGGGTCGTGTTCGCCGACGGGGTCGATGCCACCTACGAGCGCGAGTACGGGCGCGACGTGCTGCCCGACCGCGCCCACAGCGGCCCGCTCGACCTGGCCGCGATCGGCGGCATGCCGGCCGCGCTGACGTACGTGGGGCTCCTCGCGACCGTTGCCTGGCACGCGTTCAGGGCGCTGCGTCGTGGTGCCGCGCTGCGGGCCGGCCTCGGGGCGGCGGCGCTCGCCTACCTCACCCAGCAGTTGGCCCTGTTCCCGCTGGCCGAGCTCGACCCGACCTTCTGGCTGATCGCCGGCGCCCTGCTCGGTCACTCGGCCGCAGGAAGAGCGACGGATTCCGTCACTGTCTCTGCCACAGAGTCAGGAGTGCTGCGGGTGCTGCGGGGTGTCGATGAGCCGTTGGTCGACGGGCTCTCTGGAGACTCTGCGGCAGGGCAAGTGCTGGATCCGGGCGCAGTTCCTGCGGCCCAGTCGGAGGGGTCGGGGAGTCGGCGGCAGGAATTGTGGCGGAGGCCGTCACTACTCCTGCCGCTGAAGATCGGGGTGGGGGTTCTGGCTGCGGCGGTGTTCGGCGCATCGGTGCTCGGTGTGGCGGCAGACCGGTCGGCCCGGACGGCGTTGCGGCGGCCCGTTGGGTCGGAGCAGGCGCTGGTCGCCGCGCTGCGGGCGGCCGACCTGCGGCCCGACGTCGTGCGCTATCACCTGCTCGTCGCGGCGTTGCACGGCGACCGCCAGAGCGTTGCCGGAGCGCGCGCGGCGGTCGTCGCGACCGAACGCGCCGTCGGCGTGTCGCCGGCTGACCCGATCGTGCGCAAGGCGCTCGCCGAGACCCGCACGACGCTGGCCAGGGTCACCGGCGATGCCGCCGACCATGCCGCGGCCACCGCCGGTTGGGAGGCGCTCGTCGCCGACGACCAGCACTGCGGACAGTGCTGGTACGGGCTCGGCGTGGTCCGTTTGTTGACCGACGACCCGGCCAGCGCGCAGCGGGCGTTCGACCGGGCGGCCGGCTTGGGGCGGCCCGGACCGTGACGGAACCGAACGGCGAAGATGGGCGTGTACCCGACGTGCATGCCGAGCGAGCCGTCCCGCTGAGCGTCCCCGGCGAGCCCGGCCTGCGTGGGCCGGCCGCCGTGTTCGACCTCGAATCGCGGCTCGACATCCGCCTCACCGACGATGAGTACCGGGCCGAGTTCCACGAGTTCTACGTGACCGCCCGCGACCGTGTCGGCCGGGCGCTGGCGCTGACCCTGCACGACGACGACCTCGCCTCGGACGCGGTCGACGAAGCGATGGTCCGGGCCTACCAGCGGTGGGGCAAGGTGCGCGCGCTCGACAACCCCGCCGGTTGGGCATACCGCGTCGGGCTCAACCACGCCCGCTCGCGGGTGCGCCGCGTGGCGCGCCGGCTCACCCACGGCGCACGGGCAGCGAGCCCCGAAGCCAGCACCGACCGGCTCCCGGCCGACCCGGCGATCGTGGCCGCGCTCGCCGCACTGTCGGTCGACCACCGCAGCGTGGTGATCTGCCGTCTGCTGCTCGACTGGTCGGAAGCCGACACCGCAGCTGCACTGGGTATCCGCCCCGGCACCGTCAAGAGCCGCCTCGCCCGCGCGCTCGCTCACCTCGAACCTCGTCTCGCGCACCTCCACGCGCCGAACTCCGACTGAAGGAGACCTCATGAACACTCCCGACCCATTCCGCCGCCTGCGCGGCCAACTCCACGACGCCTCGTCGCAGGTACGGCTCACCCCCGGCTCGGAGCAGGCGACCATCCGCGCCGCCCACCGGCGCCGCAACCGCACCCGCGCCCTGGTCGGCGCCACCGCCGCGGTGGCGGTCGGCACCGGCACGGTTGTCGCCATCCAGCAACTCGGCAAGACCAGCCCCGGCCAGGTGGCGTTCGGCGACGGCGACGGTGTGGCTTCGGAAGACGTGATCGTGGCAGGTTCCACGGTCGTACCCGGCCTGGCCACCGCGCCCGGAGTCGCCCCCGGCAGTGCCGAGTGGTTCGCCGGCTTCCCGGCAACCGTGCCCGCCCAGCCGGCGGAGTCGAGCTTCGAGTGGGCCGTGATGTCGCCCGAAGCCGCCGACGCGGTGTTCTACCGCTCCAGCGGAAGTGTGCCCGGCGTGGTCATCGCCAGCGCTCCCGGCACCGCCGGTGGGCCACGCGCGTTCTACACGGCAGACGGCAACCAATACGAAGAGATCGCACTCGACCCGCCGAACGGCGACAAGCGCTGGACACTCGCCGACGGCGACACGATCTACAGCATCGGCACCGGCCCGGGCTTCGCCCCCGGCTCGCCGGGGCCGCTGTACATCGACGTCAGCCCCGACCGGGGCGAGACCTGGTCGCAGGCCCAACTCAACGAGGAGCCCGACGATGCGTTGCCCGGTGTGCGTCGCAACTACCAGCTCTCGCTGGGATTGACCGACGCCGGGATGCTGTTCGTCGTCAGTGCCCACGCCGCTCTCGACACCGAGCAGCTCCCAGGACTGGAGCGGGGCTGGGTCGGGTGGACCGAGGAGGGCCTGATCGTGCCCGACGGCGACTGCGACCTGTACGGACCGGCCCCCACCACGGTGGTTGCCCCCGAGGAGTGGCCGTACTACCCCGAGTCCAGTTCCACGACCACCGTGCCCGGTGGACAGACGCCGGTCAGCACCACTCCGGGCGAGGTGGCGACCACCACGACTGGCATGGTCGGCGCGTGTGAGCAGGGCATCGTCTCGTGGGCCGAACTCGGCATCCCGCCCGAGTCGGCGGCCGCGATCACTGCCGGCGTTCCGATCGAGCTCGACGCGTACTTGGTCGTCGAGGGCCAGCCCGAGTTGATCGGCCTCCCCGCCGAAGCGGTCGGGGGGGCGTCGCTGGGCCAGGACGGCGTCCTACACACGTACGGTGCCGACGGCAACTTGCAGGGTCGCTTCGAGTTGGCGGCCGACCGCACCTGGCAGGCTCTGCCGACGCTGCCGTTCGAACGCTGGACCGCGGGACCACAGGCCGAGACCACGGGCGGGCAGGTCGTGCCGCTGAACGGGCCCGACGGTGCGCTGGTGCTCGCCTCGTCGACGGACGGTGCGAACTGGACGTACGCCTCGACGTCCGACATCGTCGGGACGACCGAGCAGGTCCTGTTCCAGCAATTCGGGTCGACACCCGACGCTCTGGTGAGCGTCGTCGGTCGGCCGCCTACGGAAGCACCCGATCCTGCCGATGACGTGGTGGTCGGTGGCATCACCGCCCGCTGGGATGCGAGCACGTACCAGTGGGACTTCTTCCAGGCTGACGGCACGCCGGTCGACCCGGCCACGGTGACCCTGACCGTCAACGGCGACATCGTCGTCAACGGGCCCGAGGGCTCGCCGCTGGCCACGTTCCCCGAGTTGGCCTACCAGCGCGTCGACGAGCCGGTGGAGTACTTCGTCCAGTCGACGACCGACGGCGTGCATGTCGCCCACGACGCCTTGACCGAACTGATCGGCATGCCCGACGCCGAGATCGGTGGCATCTCGCCGATCACGTCGATGGGCCGGCTGGCGGTCATCAAGGTCCACGTCCGCGACGGTGCCGGCAGCGAACTGACCGAGCTGCTGCTCGTCGGCACCCCGAACGACTGACGACCTCGTGAGAAGTCTGCGCACCAGGTGCGCAGACTTCTCACGAAGTCAGGTGTCGTCGGTGCGGTCGCGGAGGAACTGTTCGAACTGGGCGGCGAGGTCGTCGGCGGAGGGGATTTCGGCCTCGGCCCGGCGGTCGTACTCGGCCTCCAGTACCCGGACGTAGCGCTGGAGTTGGGGGTCGGCCTCGACCGCCTCGTCGTGCAGCGCGCGCCAGCGGGCGATCTCGCCGGCCCGGTCGGCATCGTCGTCGGTGGGCGTTGGCACCGGCACGCCGAGCACGTGGGCCAGGTGGGCCTGCAAGGCCACGACGGCTTGCGGATGCTCGGCGCTCATCAGGTAGTGCGGAACACCCACCCGAAGCGACACGGCCGGAATGCCGGCGTCGGCGAGGTCGGCGTGGATCACACCGGCGACACCGGTGGGGCCTTGGTAGGTGGGCGCGCCGATGCCGAGCGCCGTGGCGAGGGCCGCGTCGGTGGTGCTGCCCGACACCCGCGGCATGCGGGTGTGCGGCACGCCGTCGGCTGTGGCGCCGACGGTGACCACCACCTCGCAGCCGAGCAACTCGGCAACCCGGCGGATGCAGGCCGAGTAGGTGCGCCAGCCAAGGTGCGGCTCGGTGCCCACCAGCACGACCAGGTCGCGGTCGCCCGATCCACGCACGACATCGAACTCGTTGTCGGGCCACGTCAGCGACCGCACCCCGCCGTCGTCGATGTGGACGGTGGGCCGGGCTTGGGTGAAGTCGTAGAACGGGTCCGGGTCGATCTCGCCGATCGTGACCGCCTGCTCGATCGGAGCGAACTCGTCGAGCGCGGTGGTGGCGACGCCGGCGATGTCGAACAGGCCCGTCAGCGCGATCAGTAGCACCGGCGACCGCAACTCGCCGAGCCCGTCGAGCTGGAGCATCAGCACATCGTCGACCGACTCCACGGGCTCAGGCTAGGCCGGGACCACCGACCTGGTCGTCTCGATACAACGGAGGGGCGGCTACGCCGCGAGTGCGCCACTCGACGACCTTGGCTCAAGGTGGTCGAGTGCCGCCGCCAGGCGGTGTATCGAGACCACGCGCGTCAGGTGAGGGACTCCACCACCTGGTCGATGCAGACGGTGAGGGCTTCGACGTCGGCGGGGTCGATCGCCGGGAACATGCCGATGCGGAGCTGGTTGCGGCCGAGCTTGCGGTAGCTGTCGGTGTCGTAGATGCCGTTGGCACGCAGGATGGCCGACACCTGGGTGGCGTCGACGGTGTCGGCGAGGTCGATCGTGGCGACCACCGAGCTGCGCTTGGCCGGGTCGGCCACGAACGGGCTGGCCCACTCGCGTGCTTCGGCCCAGCCGTACACGGTGGCGGCCGACCGGTCGCTGCGCCCGGCGCACCACTCGAGGCCGCCGTTGGCGAGCATCCACTGGACTTGGTTCTCGAGCAGGATCAGCGTGGCGACCGCCGGCGTGTTGTAGGTCTGGTCGGCGACCGAGTTGTCGAGGGCGATGCCGAGGTCGATCGAGGCGGGGATCCAACGGTCGCCACCGGTGAGCGCGCGGACGCGCTCGACCGCAGCCGGCGAGCACGCCGCCAGCCACAGCCCGCCGTCGGCTGCGAAGCACTTCTGCGGGGCGAAGTAGTACACGTCGACCTCGCTCGGGCTCCAGCGCAGGCCGCCCGCACCCGACGTGGCGTCGACCGCCACGAGCGCGCCCGGGTCGGCACCGGCCGGCCGCTGGAGCTGCATCGCGACGCCGGTCGACGTCTCGTTGTGGGTCAGCGCGTACAAGTCGACACCGGGCTGGGCGACGGCCTCGGGGTGGTCGCCGGTGGCGCTCTCGACGACGACCGGATCACCGACGTGCGGTGCCTTGGCGCACACCTCGGCGAACTTCGACGAGAACTCGCCGAACACGAGGTGCTGGCTGCGGGCCTCGACGAGGCCGAAGCTGGCGGCGTCCCAGAACACCGTGGTGCCGCCGTTGCCGAGCATGATTTCCCACCCGTCGGGCAGTGCGAACAGGTCGGCGAGCCCGGACCGGATCGACTTGACCAGGTTCTTCACCTGCGGCTTGCGGTGCGACGTGCCCATCACCGTCGAACCGGCGGCGACGATCGCTTCGATCTGTTCGGGGCGGACCTTCGACGGCCCGCACCCGAAGCGGCCGTCGGCCGGAAGGATCGCGGGGTCGAGCTGAACGTGGGGGGTGCTCACGTGGCAGCAGCGTACCCGTCGACCGGTAACCGGCCCATTCCCGGTTCTGGGCTGCCGGATAGCCTGCGACGTCGTGAACCGAGCCCCCTCCCGCGTCTCTGCCCGCCTTGCCGCGATTGCCCCCTCCGCCACCCTCGCCGTCGACGCCAAGGCCAAGGCCCTCCAGGCGGCAGGCGAGAACGTCGTGGGGTTCGGCGCCGGCGAACCCGACTTCCCGACTCCGGAGTGGATCGTGGAAGAGGCCGTCAAGGCCGCCCGCGACCCGAAGAACCACAAGTACACGCCGGCCGGCGGGCTGCCCGAGCTGAAGGCCGCGATCGTCGCCAAGACGCTGCGCGACTCGCACGTGCAGTACGACCCAGGCCAGGTGCTGGTGACGAACGGCGGCAAGCACGCCGTGTACACCGCGTTCGCAGCCCTGCTCGACCCGGGCGACGAAGTGCTCCTGCCGGCCCCCTACTGGACCACCTACCCCGAGGCGATCACGCTGGCGGGAGGCGTTCCGGTCGAGATCGCATGCCCCGACACGGCCGAGTTCAAGGTCACGATCGACCAGCTCGACGCAGCCCGCACCGACCGCACCAAGGTGCTGCTGTTCGTCAGCCCGTCGAACCCCACCGGGGCCGTGTACACCCCCGACGAGACCCGGGCGATCGGCGAGTGGGCGGTCGCCAACGGGGTGTGGGTCATCACCGACGAGATCTACGAGCACCTCACCTACGGCGACCACGTGTTCTCGTCGATCGTTCACCTCGTACCCGAACTGGCCGACACGTGCGTGATCGTCAACGGGGTCGCCAAGACGTACGCGATGACCGGGTGGCGGGTCGGCTGGATGATCGGCCCGGCCGACGTGATGAAGGCCGCCAACAACTTCCAGAGCCACGCCACGTCGAACGTGTCGAACGTCGCCCAGCGCGCCGCGCTCGCTGCCGTCGCCGGCGGCCTCGACGATGTGGCCGAGATGCGCGCGCACTACGTCCGCCGCGGGGCGTTGCTGCACCAGTTGCTCAGCGACATCCCCGGTGTCACCTGCATCGAACCGCAGGGCGCCTTCTACTGCTTCCCCAACGTCACCGGCCTGCTCGGCCGTACGTACGGTGGCGCCACCCCCACCACGTCGCTCGAACTCGCCGACGTCGTGCTCGAACAGGCGAAGGTGGCGTTCGTGCCCGGCGAGGCATTCGGCGCCCCCGGTTACGCTCGCTTCAGCTTCGCCACCAGCGACGAGGCCATCACCGAAGGCATCACGAGGATCGCCACCTGGGCGGCCACCGCCACGTAATCCTGGATCGACCGGCTGGCGAACAGGCAGCGGCCGCGCGCCAGCTGACCGTTACAGGATGCGCATCAGCGCCGTGCGCAGCGTCGCCAACTGGCTCGTGCCGGCCCGGCCCGCCTGCTCGAGCGCGCGCTCGACGCGGATGCTCTGCAACGCGTCGAGCGCGAACACACGGCCGTCGATGGCGATGTGCCAGGGTTGTCGCGTCGTCGTCTGTTGCACCCGTATTTCGGGGGCGACGAGGGCACGTTCGGCGAGCCGATGGAACCGGATGTTCGAGACGACGAGCGCGAACTCGCGGGTCTCACCGCCGAGGTCGGCGACGACGATGTCGCCCTGGGCGATCAACGAAGCGCTCGATAGGCGCGGTCGATCCGGTCGTACTCGGCATCGATGCGTGCCCGGTCGGCGGGAGCAAGCGCATCAAGTTCTCGTCGCGCTTGCTCGGCCTGGGCCCAGAACCGTTCCTCGTTCGCTTCGTCGAGGGCATCGAGCGCCTTGATGATCGTTGCCTCATGCGTGCGACCACCGTGCGACTTGATTCGGTCGTGGGTGGCTCGGCTGACCTTGACCGTGGTCGGCTTCATACCCTGAGTATACCGATCGGGTCAGGTCCACCAGAGTTGGTGGTGGGCGGCGAGGGCTGCCACCATCACCAGCACCAGGCACTCGGCGACCTGCTCGGCGGCACCCAGTGCGTCGCCGACCACGCCACCGATCTTGCGAACCGACAGCACCGCGACCGCTGCCGCGCCGAGGGCCGCAGCGGCGACGAGCGGCACCGCCCACCAGCCGGTGGCCAGCGCGGTGATGCCGACGCCGGCGACGAGTGACCCGGCGACCGCGCCTCGGCCCAGGTCGCGGCCGGCGCTGACACCGAGTCCCTGCGCCGCGGGGTCGGCGGGGCGCACCCACTCGAGCATGGCGACCGCCGCCGCGCGGCCGAGCGTGTGGGCGGCGACGAAGCCGGCGAACAGCGCGGCCTGCCCGGCGAGGCTGCCGGCGGCGACCACCCGCACCACGATCGACGCACACAGCGCGGCGACGCCGTAGGTCCCGTGGCGGCTGTCCTTGAGGATCGCCAGGCGTTGTTCGCGGTCCCAGCCTCCGCCGTAGGCGTCGGCGCAGTCGGCCAGCCCGTCCTCGTGGAATGCGCCGGTGATCAGCAGCCCGGCAACGACGGCCAGTGTGGCCGCCAGCATCGGTGTCAACCACTCGGCGAGGCCTGCTGCGAGACCGCCGACGGCGGCGCCGATCAGTGCCCCCGCCAGAGGGAACCACGGCACCGCCCGTCGGTGAGGTACATCGTGACGGCCCGGGATCGGCACCCGGGTCAGGAACCGCAACGCGGCGAGCAGCCCGCTCATGGGGCTGGCGCGGCGTCGGCGCCGAACCACTCGGCGAACGTGGCGACGTCGGTGACCGCGCGGCAGGCCAGTTCGAGCAGGGGAAGCGCGGCGAGCGCACCGGTGCCCTCGCCGAGACGCAGGTCGAGATCGAGAATCGGGCGCAGGCCGAGGTGCTCGAGCACCAGCCGGTGGCCGGGCTCGGCCGAGGCGTGCCCGGCGAGGCAGTGGCCGAGCGCTCCGGGCACCGCCGCCGCAAGCGCGAGCATCGCCGCAGTGACGACGTAGCCGTCGAGCAGCACCGGGAGACGCCGGTGACGGGCGCGCACGCACGCCGCGGCAATCGCTACGAGTTCGGAGCCGCCGAGCTCGCGCAACCGGTCCAGCGGGTCGGCGATCGCCGCGCAACGTTGCGTGGCCTGGGTGACGGCTGCGCGCTTGCGGGCCAGGCCGGCATCATCGATACCCGTACCGCGCCCGACGGAACGGTCGACCGATACATCCGCGAACGACGTCGTGAGTGCGGCCGCGACCGTGGTGTTGCCGATGCCGAGCTCGCCGAGAATCAGCACGTCGGTTCCACGTTCGGCCAACTCGTCGACCCGGGTGAACGCGGTGGCGCTGATCTCGTCGAAGCGCTCGGCGGTGAGCGCGGGCTCGAACCGAATGTCGCCGGTGGGTCGCCCGACGCCGACGTCGACCACGTCGACGGTCGCCCCGGCGGCACCGGCCATCGCGTTGACCGTCGCCCGTCCCTGCTGCACAGCCGCCAGCATCGCCGCCGTGATGTCGGCCGGGTAGTTCGACACGCCGCCGGTGGTCACCCCGTGATCGCCGGCAAACACCAGCACCGCGGGTCGCTGTACCGAGGGCCGGTCGGTGCCCTGCCAGCCGGCCAGATGCACGGCGATCGCATCGAGCGCCGCCAGCGCGCCCGGCGGCCGCAACACGTCGGCAGCCCACGCGGCGACCGTCGCGGCCGCCTCGTGATCCGGCTCCGGCAACCCGTCGAGCGCCTGGCGTAAGACGCTCGTCATCGGACGCGCCGCCGCGTTGCGGGGACGTGGCCTCGATACACCGCCTGGCGGCGGCACTCGACCACCGGTGTCCACGGTCGTCGAGTGGTCCATTGGCGGCGGCACTCGACCACCGGTGTCCACGGTCGTCGAGTGGCGCACTTGCGGCGCAGCCGCCACCCCGTTGTATCGAGATGACCGGCCAGCGACTCGGTCATTCGAGTTGGTCCAGGCGCAGGGCGCGGCCGGCGACGAGGAGGTAGGCGTCGGTGGCGGCGGCGACGAACCGTTGGTTGAGGCGACCGAGCTCGTCGCGATACCCGCGTGTGCCGGGGTCGGCGGGCACGATGCCGCACCCCACTTCGTTCGAGATCACGACCGTCCGGCCCGGTCGGTCGGTGATGGCCGCCAGCGTCGCGTCGAGGTCGGGGACGAGCCCGTGGAACATCACGTTGCCGAGCCATGTCGTGAGGCAATCGACGATCACGAACGCATCCCTGGGAACGCCCTCGATCGCGCCGGTCAGGTCGAGCGGCTCCTCGATCACCTGCCAATCGGCGGGCCGGTCGGCACGATGTCGATCGATCCGCTCGCGCATCTCGGGATCGAGCGGCTCGCCGGTGGCGACGATCGCAACCGGGCCGGCGTGCGCGCGACCCCAACGTTCAGCGGCCGCGCTCTTGCCCGAACGCGCGCCGCCGAGCAGCACCGTCAGCATCAGTAGTCGATGCCGCGCTTGGCCCGGATGCCCTGCTGGTAGGCGTGTTTGACCTCGCGCATCTCGGTGACGGTGTCGGCGAGTTCGACGATGTCGGCGGGGGCGTCGCGGCCGGTGACGATGACGTTCACCCGCTCGGGGCGATCGCGGATCGTGGCGACCACGTCGGCCGTATCGACCCATTCCCACGTGCACAAGTAGGTCAGTTCGTCGAGGATCACGAGCCGGTACTCGTCTCCGGCGATCAGTGCCTTGGCCTGTTCCCAGCCGGCGCGGGCGAGGGCGATGTCGTGGTCGAGGTTGTCGGAGTCCCAGGTGAAGCCGTCGCCGAACGCGTGCCAATCGACGCCCAAGCGGCGACCGATCTCCTCCTCGCCGACCTTCCACTCGTTCGACTTCACGAACTGGGCGACGGCGACCTTCCACCCGGCGGCGAGCGCTCGCATCATCACCCCGAACGCGGCCGAGCTCTTGCCCTTGCCGTCGCCGGTGTTCACCAGCACGAGCGAAGGGGCCGATCGCAAGCCGTCGGGGCGCGGGTCGTCGGTGAGTGCTTCGGTCATGGCGCGGAGGCTAGGCCGCGCGACGGGCCGGCGGGTAGAGTCACCCCGCACGTACGAGCGCGAAGTCCGGTGAGAACCCGGCGCTGTCCCGCAACGGTGGTCCCGAGCGATTCGGGCAAGCCCGGTCGACCCGACGTGTGACACCCACCACACCCTCGAGGCAAGGGAAGGCCCCCATGTACCGCAAGTTCCTGTCCGTATTGCTGCTCGGCGCCGTCGCGCTCGCCGCTGCCTGCGGAGGCGACGACGACACGTCGGCGTCGGACCCGACGGTGGCAGCGACCGGCTCGACCACCGGCGCAACCACGCAGGCGCCCGGCCCGACAACCGACGCACCGGTCGAGCCCGTCGACACCACGACGCCCGCGACGACTGGCGACGCGCCGGGCGACGACGTGCCGCGGGCGATCATCTCGCTGTCGCCGACAGCCACCGAGATGCTCTACGCGCTCGACGCCGGCGACCAGGTGCTGGCCGTCGACGACTTCTCGAACTACCCGCCCGAGGCCGCCGGCAAGATGGTGGGGCTCAACGCCTTTCAACCGAGCCTCGAGGCGATCGCCGGGCTCGAACCCGACCTGGTGATCGTGCAAGGTGGCTACGACGACCTCGTCGATCAGCTCGCCGACCTCGGCATCGACACGTTTGTGGGCGCCGCACCCGTCACGCTCGACGAGGTGTACACCCAGATCGAACAGCTCGGCGCCCGAGTCGGTCGCGTTGGCGAAGCGGCCGAGCTGGTGCTCGACGTCAGCACCCGGGTCGACGCCGCGATCGCCGGCCTGCCGGTGCTCGACCAGCCGCTCACCTACTACCACGAGCTCGACCCCACATACTTCTCGGTGACGTCCGACACGTTCATCGGCGCCGTCTACGCCGAGCTGGGGTTGATCAACATCGCCGACGCGGGTGCCGACAACCCGTACCCGCAGCTCAGCGCCGAGTACATCATCGATGCCAACCCCGACCTGATCTTCCTCGCCTGCACGAAGTACTGCGGTGAGACCGCCGAGACGGTCGCCGCCCGCCCCGGCTGGGACACCATCGCCGCCGTTGCCAACGGGGGCGTGATCGGGATGGACGACGACATCGCCTCGCGCTGGGGCCCGCGCATCGCCGACTACATCGAGCAGGCTGGCGCGGCGGTCGGCGCAGTCGCCGCCCTGCAACCCGCCCCCTGACGACAATGCGGGGGCGGCCGTGGCTGATCGGTGGCGTCGTCGCCGCCGTTGTCGCGCTCGTGCTCGGAGTGTTGAGCGGGCCGGCCGGGCCGCCGTGGTGGCGGATCCCGCTGGCCCTGCTCGACCACCTGCCGCTGATCTCGATCGACTCGGGCGTCAGCGAGACGCAGTGGGCGATCGTGTGGAAGATCCGCATGCCGCGCGTGGTGCTCGGCGGGCTGGTCGGGGCGATGCTGTCGGTCGGCGGGGCGAGCTACCAGGGCGTGTTCCGCAACCCGCTGGTCGACCCGTACCAGCTCGGCGCGGCGGCCGGCGCCGGGCTCGGGGCGACCCTGATGCTGGCCACGTTCCGCGGGGCCGGCGGCGACTGGCCGGTCGACCCGGTACCAGCGGTGGCGTTCACGTTCGCGCTCGGCGCGGTGGCGCTCACGTATGTGGTGGGTGCGGCGTTCGGCGGGTTGCGCTCGACCGCCACACTCGTGCTCGCCGGGGTGGCGATGGTGTCGCTGCTGACAGCGGTCCAGACGTACCTGCTCCAGCGCAACTCCGAGGTGGTCCGCGAGGTGTACACGTGGATCCTCGGGCGGCTCACCAACGCCACCTGGGCCGACGTGCGGATGGTCGCCCCCTACGTTGGCGTGAGCTGCCTGGTGTTGTGGCTGCACCGCCGCCACCTCGACGCGCTGCGGGTGGGTGACGACGAGGCGACCGCGCTCGGGGTGCCGGTCGCCCGGGTGCGGTTGGTGGTGGTGACCGCGGCGACGCTCGGCACCGCCGCGGTGGTGTCGGTGTCGGGCCTGATCGGGTTCGTTGGCATCGTGGTGCCGCACATCGTGCGGTTGCTGGCCGGGTCGTCGTACCGGCGCGTGCTGCCGCTGTCGGTGCTGTTCGGCGCGGCCTTCCTCGTCGCCTGCGACATCTTGGGGCGGCTCGCGATCTCGCCGTCGGAACTGCCGATCGGCGTTGTCACAGCGTTCATCGGCGCCCCGTTCTTCATCGTCCTGCTTCGTGCCCGGAGCGTCCGCGGATGACCCGGCGGGGGAGCCGCGCGTGATCTCGCTCGAGGGGGTGATGGTGCGGTACGGGCGGCGCACCGTGGTCGAAGCGTTCAGTGCCCAGGTCGGGGCGGGGGAGTGGCTGGGGCTGATCGGGCCGAACGGGGCCGGCAAGTCGTCGTTGCTGAAGGCCGCGGTGGGCGTGGTGCCGTTCGCTGGTGGCATCGCCGTCGACGGCGCGCCGCTCGCCGAGCTTCCCACCCGCCGGCGGGCGCAACTGGTGGCCTACGTGCCCCAGGAACCGTTGTTGCCGCCCGACATGACCGGCTTCGAGTACGTGCTGCTCGGTCGCGCGCCCTATGTGAGCTACTTCGGCACAGAGTCGCCCGACGATCAGGCGATCGCCCGCGCCGCGCTCGAACGGCTCGACCTGGCCGGCTTTGCCGAGCGTCGGCTCGGCGAGCTCTCGGGGGGCGAGCGTCAGCGCCTCGTCATCGCCCGCGCGCTGGCGACCGAGGCGCCGGTGCTGGTGCTCGACGAGCCGACCAGCGCGCTCGACATCGGGCACCAACAGCAGGCGCTCGACCTCGTGGCCGGGCTGCGCGAGGAGCGCGGCATCACGGTGATCTCGGCGATGCACGACCTGACGCTGGCCGGCATGTACGCCGACCGGCTGGTGCTGCTGCACGAGGGCCGCACGGTCGCGGCGGGGCGCGCGGCCGACGTGCTCACCGAACCGAACCTGACCGCGTACTACGCGGTCCGCGCCACCGTGCGCACCGAACCCGACGGCACCGTCGTCGTCACCCCCCGCCGTTGACTCGCGCGCACCGATGGTCTCGATACGCCGGGCAGAGCCCGGCACTCGACCACCGTCGGCACAGGTCGTCGAGTGGCGCACTCGCGGCGCAGCCGCCACTCCGGTATATCGAGACGCTGGTGCGCGGGCAGGTTCCGGTCAGGTTGGGCTGACGTTGTACCAGTGGTCGCCGGCGAGGATGCGGTCTGACTCTGCGGGGCCCCACGAGCCGCGGAAGTAGGGGTGGATCGCACCCGGGTCGTCGAGGATCGGCTGCACTACGCGCCACGTCTGCTCGACCACGTCCTGGCGGGCGAAGCGTCGCGGCAACCCTTCGAGCGCGTCGGCGAGCAGGCGCTCGTAGGCCTCGGACCGCTCGCCGAGCGCCGCGGCGAAGTCGACCGACACCTGCACCATCTGGCTGTCGAGGTGCGGCCCGGGCGTCTTCGCCTGGAGCCCGAACGTGACACCGTCGTGCTTGCCCAGCCTGAGCCGGATCAGGTTGCGTTCGGGGGTGGGACCGGCGGCCTCGTCGAACAGCAGCCGCGGGGGTGACTGCAACTCGATCACTGCCTCGGTGGCGGCCTCGGCCAGCCCCTTGCCGACGCGCACGTACCACGGCACGCCGGCCCAACGCCACGAGTCGATCTCGATCCGGGCGGCGGCGTACGTCTCGACCGTCGAGGCCGCGTCGACGCCGGGCTCGTCGCGATAGCCGACGTACTGACCGCGCACGAGGTCGCCTGGCTCGATCGGGCGCATCGCCGCCAGCACCTTGGCCTTCTCGTCCTGGAGGAAGTGGCTGTCGGACCCCGCCGGCGGCTCCATCGCCAGTAGCGCGACGACCTGGAGCAGGTGGTTCTGGAGCACGTCGCGGACGGCCCCGACCCCGTCGTAGAACGAGCCGCGGCCCTCGACGCCGATCGTCTCCGACATCGTGATCTGCACGCTGCGTACGAACTGGCGGTTCCACACCGGCTCCAGCAGTGTGTTCGAGAAGCGGAAGACCAGCAGATCCTCGACCGATTCCTTGCCGAGGTAGTGGTCGATGCGGAAGATCCGTTGCTCGGGGAACACCGAGGCCAGCGTGGCGTTGAGTTCGTGTGCCGACCGCAGGTCGCGCCCGAACGGCTTCTCGACCACGATCCGGCCGCGCTCGTTGAGCCCGACCGAGGCCAGCTTGGTGGCGACCTCGGGGAACATGCTCGGGGGGATCGCCATGTAGTACACGGCGGTGCACGAGCCGTGCTGATCGAGCGTGTCGCGCAGGGTGTCCCACGTGGCCTGGTCGGAGTAGTCGCCCTGGATCAGGTCGAGCCGCTCCATCAACGGCTCGACGACGGTCGCCTCGGCGTGCGGCTCGGCGGCGACGATCGCATCGTGGGCGTTCTGGCAGAACGCGGTATCGGTCCAATCGCTGCGCGCCACGCCGATCACCGGCACGTTCAGCAACCCGCGCCGTTCGAGGTGGTACAGCGCGGGGAACAGCTTGCGCTTGGCGAGGTCGCCCGTGGCGCCGAACAGCACGAGCGCGTCGGCGGGGGGCTGGTTCGACGAGCTGAGCCCGTGGGCGTCGAGGATCGGGGGCATGTGTCAGTCCTACCGGGTGGAGTCGGTCTTCTCGTGGTGCCCGCCGAACCCGGCGCGCATCGCCGACAGCACCTTGTCGGCGATGTCGGATCGGCCGCGTGAACTGAACCGTTGGTACAGCGCCGCCGACAACACGGGAGCGGGCACGCCTTCGTCGATCGCTGCGTGGATCGTCCAGCGTCCCTCGCCCGAGTCGCTGACGTGACCGGCGTAGGCGTCGAGCAGGGGGTCGGTGACGAGTGCCTCGGCGGTCAGGTCGAGCAGCCAGCTGCTGACCACCGAACCGCGGCGCCACACCTCGGTGACCGCTGCGAGGTCGAGGTCGTACTGGTAGTACTTGGCGTCGTCGAGCGGGGCGGTCTCGGCGTCGGATGCGTGGTTCTCGGCGCCGATGCCCGCCTTGGCCAAGATGTTGAGACCCTCGGCATAGGCGGCCATCAACCCGTACTCGATGCCATTGTGCACCATCTTCACGAAGTGCCCGGCCCCTGGGGGCCCGCAGTGCAACCAGCCCTGCTCGGCCGGGCTGGGTTCGCCGGACCGGCCGGGCGTGCGCTCGGCGGCGTCCACCCCGGGGGCGAGCGTGGTGAAGATCGGGGCCAGACGGTCGACCGCCTCGTCGGCGCCACCGATCATCAGGCAGTAGCCGCGTTCGAGCCCGTGAATGCCGCCCGACGTGCCGACGTCGACGTAGAAGATGCCGTGCTGCTGCGCCGCCTCGGCGCGGTCGACGTCGTGGCGGTACCACGAGTTGCCGCCGTCGACGATCGCGTCGCCGGGTTCGAGCAGCGGCACCAGCTGGTCGACCGTCGACCCCACGTAGGCAGCCGGCACCATGATCCAGATGTTGCGGGGCGGTGTGAGCGCGGCGACGAACGCGGCCAGGTCGGCTGCGGGCGTGGCTCCCTCGTCGGCCAGGTCGGCGACGGCCGCGGGGGCGACGTCGTACACCACACACTCGTGCCCGGCGTGCATCAACCGCCGCACCATGTTGGCGCCCATCCGCCCGAGACCGATCATGCCCAACTGCGTCATGGCCACAGCCTGGCACGCGTCGGGATACCTTCGGGGCTCGTGGCCACCGCGTCGGTTCCCCCGGCCCTGTCCGGCGTGCGTGCCGCCCAGGCCGCGCTCGACACCTGGCTGGCCGAACTCGCGCCGGTCGACCCCGCGACAGCATCGCTGCTCCCGGCGTGGACGGTTGGCCATGTGCTCACACACCTGGCGCGCAACGCCGACAGCCACGTGCGGATGCTGGCGGGCGAGCCCCAGTACGCAGGCGGGACGGCGCAGCGTGACGCCGACATCGCCGCCGGCGCGCGCCGGCCGTGGGTCGAGCAGCTGGCAGACTTGCGCAGCGCGCACGAACGGCTCGACGCGGCGTGGAGCGCGGTCGCTGATTGGGACACGGTTGCTGGCCCGATCGGTGAGACGTATCCACTCGGCGAGATGCCGTTGCGCCGCTGGCGCGAGGTGGAGGTACACCGCGCCGACCTCGGCCCCATCGACGGGGGACGCGGGTACACGTTCGCCGACATGCCCGGCGAGTACGTACGCCGCGAACTGGCTGCGCTGACGATGCGCTACCGGGCGAGCAAGCCGATCGGGATGACCCAACTCCCGGCAGGCGCTGCCACCGCACCACCCCCGCTGCGCCTGGCGTGGCTGATGGGCCGCGCCGAAATCGCCGACCTACCCCCCGCCGACATCCTCTGAGCCGGGGTCGTCGACCGCGCATCGGCGACCGAGCGCTTCCAGCGAGCGCCAGAACGACTCTCGCGTCACTGTCCAGTTGGCCTGTTGGTCGGCCCAGGCCGCACTGGTGCACAGGATTTCGTCGGCCTCGCTCAATCCGATGTCGAGGACCGCCATGGTGATCTTGACGGACTCCGCTGGGGTGAACCCACGCTCGCGCAAGCGAACGAGGGCCGCGTTCCAACGTTCGGCGTCGGTCAGGGTGGCTGGTGAGGTGCTCACGGCGCGGACTCCCTTCGGAGCTTGAAGGTGCGGTCGATTGTACGCCCTGGCGTCGCCCCGGACCGACGCTCGGCGGTGACGCGAACCTCGTCGAAGCCGGCGGCCGTCAGCACGGGGCGCCCGGCTCGCAGCCATCGCAGCAGTGCGGCGGGTCCGACCTGCAACGCGTCGATGCCGACACCGAACACGACGACGTCGCGAACTTATGCAGGGTCCACGCACGGCGATGGTCGCCAACACCTGAACCTGGCCGGCGGGCGTGTCCAGCCACGCTTCGTACACGTCGCCGTCGCGGAACATCACAGATGGTCGGCGGGGCTGCCGAGGGCTCGCAGCCAGAAGAACTCGAGGGTGTGGGCGGTGAGGCGGACTGTCTCGTTGGCGCGCGAGGCAGCAGGGTCGAGCGAGCGCAACCCGCGCAGTTCGGCGAGCGCGGCGACGACCTGGGAAATCTCGTGGTCGGTGGTCATCACGCCACCGTGAAGCCGTGCGGGCCGTGCGGTCGGTTGTCGAGGTGGTGAGCCCGGGTGTCGTACTGCCACGCGACCTCGCGTAGCTCGTCGGCCGCAGCGAGCAGTTGCTGGAGGTTGGCGGCCAGCATCCGGCGGCACAGCTGGAGCCGACGTGGCGCGGCCGGGTCACCGGTCGGATCGGGATCGACATCGAGATCGAACACCGAGCACCGCTCGATCGCCGCCGCGAACCGACGGAGTTCGCCGGCGCGGAGGCGCAGGGTGGTGGCAGTGGGGGCGAGGTCGCGTAAGGCCATACCCAGGTGTGGGCGGCGAGTTGGCCGATCCGGAACGCTGCGGGGACTGCTCCCCGGTGTCCTCCCGGCTACGAGGTGGGTACGAACACGAGCAGCACGCCCGACGTGACGGACACGGTGACGGTCTCGTCGACGACCTCGTTGCTGACGCCCAGGCCCGACAGCGGGTCGAGCGTGAACGCGGTGAGCGGCCAGCGGACACCGGTCGACGTCACTCCCTCGCAGGGGCCGCCGATGGCCACCAGCGACAGCGTCGAGCCCGCAGCGAGGTCGGTGAACGACGTCCGCCCGGGGCCATGCAGCGCCTGGATTCGTTGGTTGCCCCACCACGCTTCGAGACGCGGCACGGACGTGAGGCTCGGGCGTGCCAGCGCGCCGAGTGCGGCGAGCGTGTGGTCGAGCCGGTCGCCGCCACCGGCAAGCATCGTCAGCCGTGCCGGGTTGAGGTCGGCGGCCATGTCGAGCGCGAGTTCGGTGTCGGTGTGGTCCTTGGCCGGATCGTGCCGCGAGATCGTGGCGTGCTCGGTGGCCCAGGCGAGGCCCGCGGGGGTGATCGAGTCGAGGTCGCCCACCACCCCAGCCGGCCGCAGCCCTGCCGCCAACGCGTGGTCGAGCCCGCCGTCGGCGGCCAGCACGAGTGCGCCGTCGGGCAGGTCGGCGACCGCCTCTGGGCGGAGCGGTTCGGCACCGGTGACCACCACCACGTGATGCTCGTAGCCGGCTCGCAGGGCCGCCTCGACCTGCTCGACCGGGGTCACCGCACCGGCGTCCCGAGCAGGTCGCCCAGCGCCGCCTCGGCCCCGGCCAGGTCGGGCCGGGCGTGATGCGTGAGCCGGGTGATGTAGCTGACCGAGACCTTCAGCGACCACACCGTGCCCGTGTCGGTGTCGGGCGGCACCTCGGTGCGGCGCTGCCAGCGCACGTTGACGTCGTAGGCGTCGGGGTCGCCGTCGATCGGCGCGAGTTGGGCGTCGACCATCGTCGCCGCCGGTGCCGGCGACACCTGGGCGAGCTGCCACCCCTCGATGTCGGCCAGCTCGACGTTGGGCACGTTGACGTTGGCCACTACCGGCTCGGTGGGCAGGTCGTCGAGTACGGCACCCACGAACGTGCGGGCGACCTCGCCGGCGACGTGCCACTTCTGCATGCCGAGCATGTCGGGGAACGCCTGGCCGTCGGCCGCGATGATCGGCGCCGACTGGCTGATCGCCACGCCCGACCACCCGCAGTTGCGCGCCGACAGGCACGCACCGAGCGTGCCCGAGTGGTACACCGAGCGGCCGATGTTGGCGCCCGGGTTGATGCCGGCGACGACCAGGTCGGGGGGCGGGCCGAACAGACCGAGGTCGGCGTACAGCACGCACAGCGCGGGCGGCCCGGCGACGGCCCACGCCGCCTCGGCCCCGTCGATCGCCCGGCGCCGCACGCCCGGGGTGTGGTGCATCAGCGACCCGACCGACTGGCTGGCACCGGAGAACTCGCGGTCGGGAGCGATCACCACCACCTCGCCGAGCGGCAGCAGCGCCTCGACGAGGTGGCCGAGGCCCGGTGCGTCGATCCCGTCGTCGTTGGTCACCAGCAGCCGCATGCCCCGCCAGATTGTCACACGGCCGGTATCGAAGACGTGCGTGAGGGATCGGTCGTCAGGGGGTGATGACGACCACGGGGTCGCCGATCTGGAGGAAGTTCCACACCAGCCACGAGTCGTCGGTGGTGACCCGCAGACAGCCCGACGACTCGCCACGCCGGGCGAGGTCGCCGACGGTGTGCTCGGGTTGATTGACGAACTGGTGGAACGCGATCCGGTTGCCACGTGACGTGGTGTAGAAGGCGACGAAGCGTTGCAGCCGCTCGCCGCCGAGGCCCCACGCGACGGCGTCCTTGGCGAACACTTGGTACGTGCCCACGGGTGGGAGACCGTACGCCTCGGAGCCGCTCGTCATCGGCAGTTGCTCGGTGCTCGGCCGGCCGTGCTCGCACAACCAGAATCGCTGGGCCGCCTTGTCGACCACGGCTGCGCGGGCGGCGTCGGCCGGGCAGCCCGGTAGCTCGGGTTCGGCATTGCCCTGGCGCAGCTGCACCGGGTTGCTGCCGCACGGCTCGCCGACCGGGCCGATCCGGCAGGCCGCGGTGTCGGCGTCGGCGGGTGAGGTAAAGGTTTCGGGCGCGGCTGCGGTGGTGGCCGCGGCCAGCAGGGCGGTGGCGGCGACGACCACCGCGGCGACGGCCCTCACAGCCCGGGGGCCCCGAGCCATGCGGCGAGCACGTCGGGGTCGCCGACCGGGCTGAGCGCGTCGGCGTCGTGTTCGCGGTGGTACAGGGCGAGCAGGATGTCGGCGGCCGGCCCGCGCAGCGCGGCGTCGCCTTTGGCGTGCTCGCGGGTGAAGTGATAGCCGCCGCCCTGGTGGGCCGGGTCGTACCAGGCCAGCCACTCGCCGGCGACGTCGGTGCAGTGCACGTGCAGGCTGCCGGCCGGAGGTGTCGCCCGCTCGCGGGCCATCGTGCGCGGATGCGTGACCTCGAAGAACTCGTCGATGCCGTCGCTGGCCAGTTCGGGGTCGATCGGCGCCGCGGGGCCGACCGCGAGTTCGGCGTCCCACCGATGCACCGCCAGCTCGTGGGCCTGGCGACGCGGCCACACGCCGGCGACGCGCTCGACCAGGAACGGGTGCCACGTCGGTGCCTGCGGGTCGAGTTCGCGCAGCGTGGCGGCGAGCCGCTCACCGCCGGCGACCAGCCAGTCGGCGAGTTCGTCGCCGCCGGCATCGGGGCCGGGTTCCACGAATGCCGCCACCCGCGGGTTCTCGGCCGTCAACACGGCCAACTGTGACCAACGGTGGATGTGGCCCACGTGGTGCGTCAGCTGGCGCAGGTCCCAGCCGGGGCACCCCTGCACCGGGGCGTCGAGCGGGCCGGTGCGCACCGCCGCCGCGAACCGGGCCAGGTCGGCCTCGATGTGGTCGACGTAGCGCTGCTGGTCGAACGGGGAGTCGGCTGGCACAACCCGCGAACCTACCCCCGCCGGTACCCTGATGGCATGAGCCCGTTGGAAGCCCTCGCCGGCAAGCACGACGGTCCGAGCGACGCCAGCAGCGCGCCGATCGTCACCATCACCGACGCCGCGCTCGCCAAACTGGTCGAACTCCGCGCCGACGAGGCCGACGCCGACCAGCTCGGCCTGCGGCTGGCCGTCGTATCCGGGCCTGGTGAAGACTTCCGGTACGACCTCAGCTTCGACGAGTTCCTGAAGGCCGCCTTCACCGACGAGGTGCGCACCGTCACCGGTACCGACGGCCCGGCCGCGGGCCAGTCGCTCAAGGTCATCGTGCCCGCCGACTCGTCCGAACTGCTGCGCGACGCCACGCTCGACTACACCGACTCGCAGGGCCTGGTGATCCGCAACCCGAACAAGCCGGCGATGCCCAGCGTCGAGGGATTGGTGCGCGGCGACGAGCTGTCGGCGAAGATCGAGGTACTCGTCGACACCGAGGTCAACCCGTCGCTCGCTGCTCATGGCGGGTTCGTCACCTATATGGGCCACGACGGCGAGGGCACCGTGTACATGACGATGGGCGGCGGTTGCCACGGTTGTTCGATGAGCAAGGTCACCATGCTCGAAGGCGTGCAGACGATGCTCGGCGAGGCGCTCCCCGAGGTGCAGCGGGTCCGCGACCTCACCGACCACGCCAGCGGCGAAAACCCCTACTACTCGTAGACCGCTACAGCGCCGACGTGAGGTCGGCGACCAGGTCCTCAGGGTCTTCCAGGCCGACCGACACGCGGACGAGGCCGTCGGTGACGCCGGCAACCTCCTTCTCGGCTGGCGTGAGGCTGACCGCGGTGGTGGTGGCCGGGTGGGTCAACAGGGTTTCGGGGCCGCCCAGCGACGTGGCGCAGCGGGCGACCGACATCCGTTCGAACAATTGGGCTACGGCGTCGCGCCCACCGGCGACCTCGAACGTGAGCATGCTGCCGTACTCGCGCATCTGCCGCTTGGCGAGGTCGTGCTGGGGGTGGCTGGTGAGCCCGGGGTAGTGCACCGCGGTGACGGCAGGGTGCTCGCTGAGCGCCTCGGCCAGGCGCTGCGCAGTCGCCGCCTGGTGGGCCAGGCGCACGTGCAGGGTGCGAATGCCACGCAGCGCGTTGTGGGCGTCGTACGGCGACGCGGTCGCCCCGTGCAGCACGCCGTACGACCACAACTCGGCGATCAGGTCGGACTCGCCCACGACCACCCCGAGCGTGACGTCGTTGTGCCCGCTGATGCCCTTCGTGGCCGAGTGCAGCACCAGGTCGACACCGTGCGCCAGGGGGTTCTGCCCGAGCGGGGTGGCGAACGTGGAATCGACCACGGTGAACGGGCCCATGATCGAACCGAGTTCGTCGAGGTCGACCAACTCCAGCCGCGGGTTCGACGGGGTCTCGGCGATCACCAGCATCGTGCGTCCGGGCTGCACCGCGTCCGCCAACGCGCCCGGCACGGTGCTGTCGACGAACGTGGTCTCGATGCCCAGCCGGGCCGCGGGGCCTTGGAGAAACGCCAGCGTGCCCGAGTAGATCTGGCGGGCGGCGACGACGTGGCTACCTGCCGAGCACAGTGCGAGCACGGTGGTGGCGACCGCGCCCATGCCCGAGCCGAACGCGAGCGCATCGATGTCGGGTTCGCCGGCCGCTTCCAGGTCGGCGACGGCCTGCTCGAACGCCCGCACGGTGGGGTTGCCGTAGCGCCCGTAGAACGTGCCCGAGCGGATCGTGATGGCGTCGCGGTGGGCGTCGTCGAGGTCGGCCGACTCCCACACCGCGGTGGGCCAGATCGGTGGGTTCAGGCTGGTGCCGTTGGCTTCCCGGCCGACGTCGATGACGCGGGTGGCCGGACGGTGCTCGGGTACGGCGGGCATTCGCCAAATGTTAGAGGCCGAGCCGCGCCAGCACCGCGGCGTGTAATGCCGGATTGGCGCTGATCGCCGACCGCGGGGTGTCGGTGCCGGCGAACGGATCGCAGAACAACCCGCCGGCTTCCTCGACGATCAGTTGCGGGGCGACGACGTCGTACAGGCCGAGCCCGATCGCGTCGACGGCCACATCGAGCGCCCCCTCGGCTACCAGGCAGTGCTGCCAGAAGTCGCCGAACCCGCGGGCGCGCCGGGCGTCTTGCACCAGGCCCGCCAGGGCTCCGGTCTTGCCGATCGCGTCCCATCCGGAACTGAAGGTGACACTGACCTGGGCGTCGGCGAGGTCGGCGACGTCGCTGACGTGGACCCGGCGGGCGGCCCCGCCGTCACCGGAATCGCTGGTGGCGAACGCGCCACCGCCGCGGCTGGCCCACCAGCGGCGCCCGAGCGCGGGCGCCGAGATGACGGCCACCTGCGGGTCGTCGTCGAGCATCAGCGCGATCAGGCTGCCCCACACCGGGATGCCGCGGACGAACCCCGATGTGCCGTCGATCGGGTCGACGATCCAGCGCCACCGGCTGCCGTGGTCGCCCTGCAGCCCGTGCTCCTCGCCGAAGAAGCCGTGCTCGGGCCGTGCTGCCAGCACACGCTCGGCAAGCAGCGCCTCGCACCCCCGGTCGGCCTCGGTGACCTCGGAGCGGTCGTCCTTCCACCCGAGCGTGAAATCCTGCGCCACGAACCGGGGGAGGGTGAACGCGTCCGCCGCGTCGGCCAGCTCGAGCGCGAGTTCCAGGTCGGAGTTCACTTGGTTGGCAGGGCCCGGGTGATCGCTCGGGTCAGGCCGTCGACGTCGAGGCCGCTGGTGGCCATGATCCGGCGAGCGTCGCCGTGCGGCAGGAACTTGGTGGGCAGGCCGAGCACGTCGACCGTCACGCCCGGCGCCAGCCGGTGCAGCTCGTCGGCGATCGCCATGCCGACGCCCCCGGCGCGCACGCCGTCCTCGGCGGTGACGACGGTGCCGAACCGGGCCGCGGCAGCGAGCATGTCGGGGTCGAGCGGGATGCACGACCGGACGTCCCACACCTCGACGGCGCCGGCTGCGAACGTCGCCGCGGCCTTCACGGCCGTCTCGACCAGCTTGCCGACGGCCAGCACGCACACCTTGTCGCCGTCGAGCACACGTCGCGCCGCGAGGCCTGCACCGACATCGTGTTCGTCGACCTGGCGGGCCGCGCCGCGGGGATAGCGGATCGCCACCGGCCCCGCATCGGCGAGGGCCACCGCGTCGAGCAACATCTGCTGGAGTTCCTGGGCGCTCGACGGGGCGAGCACGCGCATGCCCGGCACCTTGGTGAGCAGGGCCAGGTCGTACACGCCGTGGTGCGATGCCCCGTCGGGCCCGGTGACGCCCGATCGGTCGAGGCAGAAGATCACCGGCAGGCGGTGCATCGCGACGTCGTAGACGAGTTGGTCCCAGGCGCGGTTGAGGAACGTCGAGTAGATCGCCACCACCGGCCGCAGCCCGCCCATCGCCATGCCGGCGGCGGCGGTGACGGCGTGCTGCTCGGCGATACCGACGTCGAAGAACCGGTCGGGGAAGTGCTGCTGGAACGGCAGCAACCCCGTCGGCCCGGCCATCGCCGCCGTGATCGCGACGATCCGCGGATCGAGCTCGGCCGCCTTGATGACGCCCTCGGCGAACGCTTGGGTGTACCCGGTGGGTACCGCCTTGGGCGGCCCGGCGATCGGGTCGAACACCGGGGCGTCGTGGAGGTGCTTCTCGTCGTCGTCCTCAGCCGGCGGATAGCCACGGCCCTTCTGGGTGAGCACGTGGACGAGGATCGGGCCTTCGTCAGACAGTTCGATCGCGTTGCGCAAGGCCTCTTCGACCTGCTCGATCGCATGGCCGTCGATCGGGCCGGTGTAGCGCACGCCGAGCGCCTCGAAGAACGCCGGCGGCTGAAGGATCTCGCGGACACCAGCCTTGAACCCGTCCATCGCCTTCTCGGCGGTGGGGCCGAGCACCGGCAGGCTGTGCAGGAACTCCTCGATCCGGCGTTGGCGGCGCACGTACACGGGGTTGAGGCGAATGTCGGTGAGCGCGTGGCTCAGCTTGCCGGCGACCTTCTCAAGCGCCGACGGTGAACCCGACGGGTGCGCCTCGATCGCTTCGGTGAGCTGATCGGCAGGGTGCTCGCGCTGGTGGCTGGCCGACAGGTTCGACACCGTCGGGGCGTAGCTGCGGCCGTTGTCGTTGAGCACGATGATGACGCGGCGGCGGTGGTGGCCGAGGTTGTTGAGGGCCTCGTAGGCCATGCCCCCGGTCATCGCCCCGTCGCCCACCACGGCCACCACGTGCCGGTGCGCGCAGGCACCCGCGTCGCGGGCCGCGGCGATGCCGTACGTGTAGCTCAGGGCGGTTGACGCGTGGCTGTTCTCGACCAGGTCGTGGCGGCTCTCTTCGCGGCTTGGGTAGCCCGACAGCCCGCCGGTCTGGCGCAGTTCGGTGAAGTCGTTGCGGCGCCCCGTGACGATCTTGTGGGCGTACGCCTGGTGCCCGGTGTCCCACACGATCGCGTCGGTGGGCGAGTCGAATACGCGGTGCAGCGCGAGCGTCAGTTCGACCGACCCGAGGTTCGAGCCGAGGTGGCCGGCGTTGTGGCTGACCGCGTCGACGATCAGGTCGCGGATCTCGCCGGCAAGCGCGTCGAGTTCGGGGTAGGTGAGCTGGCGCAGATCGGCCGGCTCGTTCACGCGCTCCAAGAACATGACCCCTTGAAACTACCTGGGCAACGCGCGACGGCAGTACTCACCGGCCCCGGACGCGTGCGCCGGCTACGGGAAGACCCTGGCGGTGCTACTCGCCGGCGACGGGGGTGTTGGTCGATTCGAACGTGTCCCAGAGGGACGCGTACCTGCCGCCGGCCGCGATCAGTTCGTCGTGGCTGCCCTGCTCGGCGACCTCACCTTCGTCGATGACCACGATCCGGTCGGCGCGGCGGGCGGTCTGCAGGCGGTGGGCGATCAGCAGCGTGGTGCGCCCCTCGGCAGCGCGCGCCATCGCCCGCTGCACCTCGGCCTCGCTGGCCAGGTCGAGGTTCGACGTGGCCTCGTCGAGGATCAGGATCGTCGGGTCGACCAGCGCCGCTCGGGCCAGGCACAACAGCTGGCGTTGCCCCGCCGACAGCGAGCGCCCAGCCTCGGTGACCGGGGTGAGATACCCCTGCGGCATGCGGGCGACCAGGTCGTGGGCCCCCACGGCACGCGTCGCGAGCTCGACCTCGACGTCGCTCGCGTCCGGTCGCCCGTAGGCGATGTTCGAGCGGATCGTGCCGGCGAACAGGAACGGCTCCTGGGGCACGTACCCGAGGTGCCGGCGGTAGGCGGCCAGGTCGAGCGTGCGCACGTCGAGACCGTCCACCAGGACGCGCCCGCCGGTGGTGTCGTAGAACCGGGCCACGAGCTTGACGAACGTCGACTTGCCCGCGCCCGTGGTGCCCACCAGGGCGACCATCTCGCCGGGGGCGATCGTGAGGTCGACGCCGCGCAGCGCCTCGGGCGCGGCGGGGGAGTAGCGGAAGCGCACGTCGTCGAGCACCACCTCACCCGACCAGTTCCCGGGGTCGATCGGATGCGCCGGCAACGGTGTCGACGACGGGGTGGCAAGCAACTCGTCGAGCCGGCCGAGCGAGATCCGGGCCTGCACCCATTGGTCGAACACGGCCGACAGCTGCTGCAACGGAGAGAAGAACTGGTCGAGGAACAGCAAAAACGCGATCAGCAGGCCGGCGGTCAGCGACCCGTCGTGGATGAGGTGCGCGCCGTACCAGAGGGTGACCGCTTTGGCCACCGTCGACAGCAACTGCATCGCCGCGAAGTACGTACTCATCAGGGCCATCGCCCGCAGGCGCAGGTCGCGGAAGCGGCGCGACTTGCCGCCGAACCGGTCGGCGTTGTTGTCGGTACGGGCCAACGACTGGGTGACCCGCACACCGGCGATGCTCTCCTGAAGCTCGGCGTTGACGGCCGACACCGCGTCGCGAGCCAGCAGGTAGTTACGGGCCGACTGGATCTGGAACCACACCGTGACGGCGAGGAGGATCGGCAACACGGCGAACGCTGCCAGCGCCAGACGCCAGTCGAGCCACAGCAGTACCACGACCACACCGGCGCACGACACCAGGGCCGACAGGGCGACCATCAACCCCTGCTGAAGCAGCTGCGCGAGTGCCTCGACGTCGGTGGTCATGCGGGTCATGATCCGGCCGCCCAACTCGCGGTCGTAGTAGTCGAGCGACAGCCGTTGCAGGTGGGCGAACGTGCGTACCCGCAGCGTGTACAGCATCCGTTCGCCGACGCGCGACACCATCCGCATCTCGATCACCTGGTTGACCCAGCTGACGAGTTGCACGATGAGGAACGCCAGCACCATCCACCACAGCACCCGGCTGTGTCCATCGGCGACGCCCGAATCGAGCCCATGGCGGATCAGCAGCGGCCCTACCAGCGTGGTCAGCCCGTCGACGACCACGAACACGGCCACCGCCAGCAGCGCCCACCGGAAGCGCCGCATCAGCGTGACCAGGGTGGAGCTGCCGTCGGAGGCGGCTGTCGCCTCGGCGCGGGGTACGTCCGGGTCGCCGGTCAGGTCGGCGAGTTGTTCGACCTTGGCGAGTAGTTCGGGCGTCGCTGTCACCATCCCGCCACCCATCGGGCCGAACCCGCCGCGCCCGGCGTTCATGGTCTGGAGGAGCGCGGCCAGTTCGACCTGCGGGGCGTGGCCGCCGTCCGGTCCGTCGTCGTAGGGCCACGCGGTCGGGTCGACACGCTCGGGGTCGAGGCCGGTGTCGCGGCCCGCGTCTGTGCCGGGGTCGTGGTCGCTCAGCGCGGGGCCGGTCAGCAGCTCGCGGTACAACTCCGACGTGCGCCACAGCTCGGCGCTGGTGCCGTCGGCGACGATCCGCCCGGCGTCGAGCACGATCACGCGGTCGACCAGCCGCAATGTCGACGAGCGGTGGGCGATCATCACCGTCGTGCGCCCGCGCCCGCCGTCGCGGTCGCGCCGGCCGTCCAACCCGGCGTCGAGCCCGGCGAAGATCGCCTGCTCGGTGTGCGCGTCGATGGCCGAGGTGGCGTCGTCGAGGATCATCACGGCCGGGTCGATCAGCGCCGCCCGGGCGAGCGCGATCCGCTGGCGCTGCCCGCCCGACAGCGTGTAGCCGCGCTCGCCGACCACCGTGTCGTACCCAGCGGGCATCGCCGCGATGAAGTCGTGGGCGCAGGCCAGCCGGGCAGCCGCGACCACCTCGGCGTCGGTGGCGTCGGGCCGTCCGAAGGCGATGTTCTCGCGGATCGTGGTGGAGAACAGGAAGCTCTCCTCGAACACCATGCTGACGTCGGACCGCAGCGACTCGAGCGTGAACCCGCGCACGTCGGCACCGTCGAGGCGCACGGTGCCCGTGGTGGGGTCGTGGAAGCGGGCGAGTAGGTACGCCAGCGTGGTCTTGCCCGACCCGGAGGCGCCGACGATGCCGATCCGCTCGCCGGGCTCGATCGACAGCGTCACGTCGCGCAGCAGGTCGGGGCCGTCGGGGTAGCCGAAGCTGACGTGATCGAGTTGGAACCCGCCGGCGGTGCCGGCCGGCACGGGCACCGCGTCGGGGGCGTCGGTGACGCTGGGTTCGAGGTCGAACAGGTCGTACAGGCGCTGCGAACCGGCGCGCGCCTGCTGGGTGACGGCCAGCATCGCCGACAGCAACCGCACCGGCGTGATGATCTGCACGAGGTAGCTGGCGAAGGCGAGGAACACGCCGACCGTGATGTGACCCTCGATCGCCATCCAGCCGCCCGCCGCGAGCACACCGACCTGCCCCAGCATCGGCAGCGTCTGGAGGCTGGCCGAGTAGGTGGCGTTGATGCGGGCGGTGCGCATGCGCGACTGGTACAGCTCGTGGGCGCGCTCGGCGAGGTGGTCGAGTTCGCGGTCTTCCTGGGCGAAGGCCTTCACGACGCGCACGCCGTTGACGGCCTCGTCGACCACGCCGGCGACCAGGCCCGACACGCGTTGGTCGTTCCAACTCGCCGGGTACACCTTGTCGCGGTAGCGCACGGCGACGAACGCGAACACCGGGATGACCGAGAACACCACCAGGCTGAGCAGCGGCGACAGGATCAGCATCACGACCACAGCCACCACCAGCAATGTCACCTGGGCGACCAGCATCGGCACCGAGAAGAGGAACTGGGAGAGCAGCGTGAGGTCGCCCGCCGCCCGCGACATCACGTCGCCCACCGACAGCCGATCGTGGGCGGCGAAGTCGAGCTCGTAGAGGCGCCGGTGAATCGCCCGGCGGATGTCGTGCTGCACGTCGACGGTGAACTTGCCGCCCAGGTAGCGCCGCCCGAAGTTGGCTGCGAACCCCACCGCCCCGGTGACGATCAGCAGCACGATCAGCGGCACGAGCGGCTCGTCCTCGGCGACGATGCCGTGGTCGATGATGCGTTGCTGGAGCAGTGGCAACAGGCCGATCAGGGCCTGGGCGACGACCGACAGCACCAGCGCGAACACCGTGGTCCAGCGGTGCCGGGCGACGAACGGCCACAGCCGGCGCAGCCACCCCCGGTCGGGTGGCCCGGGTCGCACGAATGCCGCGTCGCTGCCCGGGTTGACCGGGTTGTCGGACGGGTTCAGTCGCTGGCGGCTCATCGCCCGGCGGCCTTGGCGGCGATGCGCTCGCTCCACCAGGCGTCGAGCGCGGGGGTGAGCTGGTCGAGCGCGGCGCGCACGACGTCCGGGTCGGCGCACCGGGCGACGATGTCGTCGAGTGTGGCTCGCAGCGCCTGGCCGGTGGCGGCGACCGCCCGGCGGCCGGCGTCGGTGATCGACAGCCGCACGGCGCGGCGGTCGTCGGCGGCGACCTCGCGGACGACGAGCCCACGTTCGACCAGGCTGTCGACCAGCGCGGTCACGGTCGGGCGGCTGACCGCCAGTCGTTCGGCGAGTGCGCTCGCCCGCTCGTCGCCCGCCGACAGCAGCCCCAGCACGCGGTAGTGGGGCAGCGTCAGCTCGGTGGCGGGTGTGAGTTCGAGCGAGCGCAGCAGCCGGGCGACCGTCAGCGTCGGTTGATCGGCGAGCGATGCCGTCATGTAGTGCGTTCCCCTAATAGTTCGTCTCTCGAATCAAAGACGCTACCCGTCGCCGCGCGATTGCAACCAGCTACCCGGCGAGCACCGATCGCTGCAGTCGCCCGTCGGCGTTGCCTCAGGCCACGGCGGCCGCGCCGACGTTGGCCCTGGCGCACCGTCAGTGAAGCCCAGCCTGCGTGGCGCTTGAACGCAAAAGGGTTACGAGCCGCGATTCGCCGTGATGGCGGCGAGGAACGAGCCGCCAGATCGGTGAATCCCGGCTACCCTGCGAGCACCGATCGAAGGGTGGCTAGGGTTCCGCCCGCTCCGGCACGCCGGGGCGGGGCTGGTCCGAGCGCCACAGAAGGCCCGACATATCCGGGCTCGCACCTCATGGGACAAAAGCCTCGAGTGGAGAACATCGGCACCAGTTCAACGCGTGCCAACTCCTGGAGGACCCCATATGGCCACGTCACCGGCCACACTCGATTCCGTCCCATCCCCGCACCCCGCCGGGCACCGGCGAGCGATCGCTGCAGCCCTGCTCGTCACCTTGTTGTGGAGTTCGTCGTGGGTGCTCATCCGGGTCGGCCTCGACGACGACCAACTCCCCCCGGTCACGTTCGCTGCGCTGCGCTACATGGCTGCCGCGCTCGTGCTGTGGGCGGTGGTCGCGGCGCGCCGGGTGCCCGTGCGAACGCCCGGCTGGTCGGCCCGCGAGCTGGCGGGCCTGGCGGTGCTCGGGGTCGTCTTCTACACCGTCACGCAGGGCGCCCAGTTCGTCGCCATCGCCCACCAACCGGCGGCCACCAGCAGCCTCGTCCTTTCGCTGACGCCGCTCGTGGTGGCACTGGTGGGCGCGGTGCTGCTCGGCGAGCGCCCCACCCGCGCCCAACTCGTGGGCGGTTGCGTGGTGGCCGCCGGCGCGGCCGTGTACTTCGCCGGCAGCCTGGGGGCGACCCGGGTGGGCATCGTCGCGGTGACGATCGCGCTGTGCGCCAACGTGGCTGGCAGCGTGCTCGGCCGGCACGTCAACCGGGGTACCGGCCGGCCGGCGCTGGTCGTCACCGCGATCAGCATGTCGGTGGGTGCGCTGCTACTCGGCGCGGTCGGGCTGGCCGCCGAGGACCTGCCGCGCCTGTCGGCGCGGGCGATCGTGATCGTCGTCTGGCTGGCGGTGGTCAACACGGCGCTGGCGTTCACGCTGTGGAACCACGCCCTGCGGCGGCTGACCGCGGTCGAGTCGGCGGGCATCAACAACTTGATGCTGATCCAGATCGCAGGCTTGGCGTGGGTGTTCCTCGACGAACCGCTTGGCGCGGCCGGGGCACTCGGCGTGGTGCTGGTGTCGGTGGGCGTCTACCTGACCCAGCGCCGCCGGCGCGGGTGAGCGTGCTCGGCGGGGCTGCTCAACTGTGCCGGTTCAGCCTTGGCAGCACTTGCCCATGAAGCGGTCGACGTCGACCGCCACACGGGTGACCTTGCCGGCCGCGACCAGGCCGCCCTTGTCGGACGCGGTGACGGTGAACGTCATCCGCCGACCCTCGATCTTTTCGAGGTGGGCTTCGACGACCACCTCGCCACCGACCGGGGTGGGCTGGAGGTGGTCGACCTGGACGCGCATGCCGACCGAGGTTTGGGCCTCGTCGAGAATGCCCCGCAAGGCGTCGACCGTGGCCTGCTCGAACAGCGCCACCAGCCGCGGGGTCGCGAGCGCGGCAACGTCGCCCGAGCCCCACGCACGGGCCGTATCCGATTCGGAGACGACCAGGCGGGCTTCGCCGCGCAAACCGACCGCAACATTCATAGCGATCACAAGCTAACGCGGCTTGGCGGCGGAACGGCCAACTGCGGCAGCGCTCGTAGGCTGGCGGGCGATGGCTGACACACACCTTGATGCAGACTCGGACGTGATGTTGATCGACCCGGACGTACTCGAACGGACACTCCAGGTGGCGCTCGGCTCGGGTGCCGAGTTCGCCGAGGTGTACGCCGAGGACAAGCGCTCGACCTCGGCGGGCCTCGACGACGGGCGGATCGAGCAGGTCAACAGCGGTCGCGACCGCGGCGCCGGTATCCGTGTCATCAAGGGCGACACCACCGGGTTCGCGCACACCAGCGACCTCACGCCGGCCGGGCTGGCCGAAGCCGCGCAGGCGGCCGCGGCGGCGGCCAGTGCGGGCGGTGCGGCGGCCCGCACGGTGGCCCTCACCCGCGCTGAGCAGCGGGTCGTGAACGCGATCGACCGCCACCCCGGTGACGTCCCCAAGGCCGCCAAGGTCGAGTTGCTCCAGCGCATCAACGCCGCCGCCCGGGCCGCCGGCCCGCAGATCGTGCAGGTGTCGGCCGGGTACGCCGACACCCGCAAGCGGGTACTCGTCGCCAACTCCGACGGCGTGCTGGCCACCGACGACATCACCCGCGTGCTCGTGCGCGTCAGCGCGGTCGCCGACGGCGACACCGGCATGCAGACCGGCTACCAGACGCTCGGCCACACGATCGGCTGGGAGGTGTTCGACCAGCACGACATCGAGGAGCTGGCTCGCGAGGCGGCCCGCCAGGCCACCGTCAAGCTCAAGGCCCGGCCGGCTCCGTCGGGAGCGATGCCTGTCGTCATCCAGCGTGGCACCGGCGGCGTGCTGTTCCACGAGGCATGCGGGCACGGGCTGGAAGCCGACCTGGTCGCCAAGGGCGCCTCGGTGTACGCCGGCAAGGTCGGCGAACTCGTCGCCAACCCGCTCGTCACGCTCGTCGACGACGGGTCGATGGGCGGCGAGTGGGGCACCGTGGCGATCGACGACGAGGGCCACCCCACCCAGCGCAACGTGCTGATCGAGAACGGGGTGCTCACCGACTACATGTGGGACCACCTCCGGGCCCGCAAGGAAGGCCGCCGACCGTCGGGCAACGGCCGCCGGCAGAGCTACATGCACCTGCCGATGGTGCGGATGACCAACACGTTCGTGCTCGACGGGCCCGACGACCCGGCCGACATCGTCGCCAGCACCGACCACGGCGTGTACATCGCCCAGCTCGGCGGAGGTTCGGTGAACACCGCCAGCGGCGACTTCGTGTTCGGCATGACCGAGGCCTACCTGATCGAGCACGGTGAGATCACCGAGCCGTTGCGCGAGGGCAACCTGATCGGCAACGGGCCGAAGGTGCTCGAACAGATCGACATGCTCGGCAACGACTTCGCGATGGGTATGCCGGGCACGTGCGGCAAGGACGGCCAGGGCGTACCGGTGGGCGACGGCCAGCCGACGCTGCGGGTCGAGTCGCTCACCGTCGGAGGCACCGCGTCATGAGCGAACTGCTGGAACTGGCCGACCGGGTGGTGGCCCAGGCCAAGCCGGGTGAGCAGGTCGAGGCGTTCGTCTCGCGGGGCGGCGACACCGAGGTGCGCGTGTACCAGGGCGAGGTCGAGCACTTCGTCGCCGCCCAGTCGGAGGGCATCGGCATCCGCGTCATCTCGGGCGGGCGCACCGGGTTCGCCTACGCGGGCACGCTGGCCGACGATGCGGTGGCCGAGGTGCTCGCCGAGGCCCGTGACAACGTCGCTTTCGGGGAACCCGACGAGTGGGCCGGCCTGGCCGAGCCCGACGGCGTCGAAGCCACCGACCAAGAGCTGTGGAACGACGCGCTCGCGGCATACCCCACCGAACGCAAGATCGAGCTGGCCAAGCAACTGGAACAGCTGACGCTGGCGGCCGACTCGCGGGTGCGCATCGACGACTCGAACTACGCCGACGCTTACGGAGAGGCGGCGGTGGCCACCACCACGGGCATCCGTCGCTGGGGCCGCGAGAACGGCTGCTACGTCAGCGTGTCGACCCTGGCCGACGATGACGGCGACACCCAGACCGGGTTCGGTTTCGGGGTCGCCCGCCAGCCCGACCAGATCGACGTCGCCCGCGCCGCCAAGGAGGCCGCCGAGCGCGCCACCCGCCTGCTCGGCGCGACCAAGCCGGCGTCGCAGCGTGTCACCGTGGTGCTCGACCCGTTCGTCACCGCCCAGTTCCTGTCGATCATCGCCTCGACGCTCAACGGCGAGGCGGTCGTGAAGGGCCGCAGCCTGTTCCGCGACCGGCTCGGTGACGCGATCGCGTCGCCGCTCGTGACGCTCGTCGACGACCCCACCAACCCGCTCGCCTACACCGCCACCGACGTCGACGGCGAGGGCCTCGCCGCCCGCCGCAACGTGCTGATCGGCGACGGCGTGTTGCAACGTTTCACCCACAACGCGTATTCGGCCCGCCGGGCGGGCACGGTGTCGAGCGGCAACGCCGTGCGCGGCGGGTTTGCCGGTACGCCCGGCGTGGGCGCGCTGGCGCTGCAGCTGGTGCCGGGCACGCGCAGCCAGGCCGAGCTGATCGCCGAGGTGGGCGACGGGCTGCTCGTGCAGTCGGTGCAGGGCATCCACTCGGGCGTCAACGCGGTCAGCGGCGACTTCTCCACCGGGGCGGCCGGGTTAATGATCCGCGACGGTCAGGTGGCCGAGCCGGTGCGCGAGTTCACGATCGCCTCGACGTTGCAGCGGATGCTGCTCGACGTGGTCGCGATCGGCGGCGACGTCGACTGGCTCCCCATGCGGGCGGCCGGCGTCAGCCTGGTCGTCAGCGGCGTCACCCTCTCGGGCAAGTAACCCGCCGTAGGGTCTCGCCGTGCCGCTGTACGAAGCGATCGTTCTCGGGCTGGTGCAGGGCCTGTCGGAGTTCCTGCCGATCTCGTCGAGCGGTCACCTGATCCTCACCCGCTGGCTGTTCGGCTGGGACACCCCCGGCGACGCGGGGGTCGAGAAGGCGTTCGACGTGGCGCTCCACGCGGGCACGCTGGTGGCCGTCGTCGCCTACCTGCGCGCCGACGTGTGGCGGTACGGATCGAAGGGCGTCGCCCTGCTGTGGCACCGGCAGCGCCCGGCAGACGCCGAGGGCCGGGTCGCCTGGCTGCTGGTGGTCGCGACCATTCCCGCCGCGCTCGCCGGGGCGCTGTTCGAGGACTGGATCGACGAGCAGCTCGGTACTCCGGCGATCATCGCCATCTCGCTGATCGTGTTCGGCCTGCTGCTGTGGTGGGCCGACCGGTGGGCCGCGCGCCAGGTCGAGCAGCGCCCGCTCGACGAGTTCCGGCTCGGTGACGCGGTGACGGTCGGGGCCGCCCAGGCACTGGCCCTCAACCCCGGTACGTCGCGGTCGGGCATCACGATGACCGCCGCCCGCCGGCTCGGGTTCAGCCGCGACGCGGCAGCCCGCCTGAGCTTCCTGCTGAGCCTGCCGGTGATCGCCGGGGCGGTGGTGCTCAAAGTCGGCCGGTTGCTCACCGACGGGGTGCCCGACGGCCTCGGCGCGGCGCTGGTGGCCGGTGTGTTGGCAGCCGGCCTGTCGGGCTGGGTCGCCGTGTGGGGCACGCTGCGGCTGATCCGCACGCGCAGCTTCGCCCCGTTCGTGGTGTACCGCTGCGCGCTCGGCGTCGGCGTCCTGGTACTCCTCGCCACCCCCTTCCGGTAGCCGGGATCCACCGATCTGGCGACTCGTTCCTCGCCGCCATCACAGTGAATCCCGGCTCGTAACACTTTTGCGTTCAAGCGCCACGCAGGCTGGGCTTCACTGACGGTGCGCCAGGGCCAACGTCGACGCGACCGCCGTTCGTGGTTCAAGATGGTTGAGCCGGTCGTTGCCACCGGGGAGCACCGTTTCACGGGAGGCGCAGGAGGGTGAGCTTGCCGGTGCTGGCGGCGAGGGGGAGCAGCGGCGCCTCGGGGGCCGGGACGGCGACGAGTGTGACGTCGCTGCCGACGGCGCCGACCACTATCGCTGCGGCGGCGATCACGATGCCTTCGCTGGCGATCTGCACGTGGTCGCCGACGGCTGCACCGGATGCCGGCCACTCGACCACTGGCACCGCGACCCACCCCTCGGGCACCAATGCCAGCGGCCCGGTGGTAGGGGCGAGGTCGACCGAGCCGACGATGTCACCAGCGGCCAGGAACTGGAGGGTGAGCGCACCCGGCGGTGCCTCGGCGAGCGCGCCGGGCGGTGCCAGTGCCTGCGGCCAGTCGCGCACGGCAACCGCGCCGGCGAGCGGGTCACCGGGCCGCAGGTCGGTGGTGGCGACGAGCACCGGCGTAGTGGTGCCCCACTCGGTGCGCGCCTGGTCGGCAGTAGCCGTCTGGGCATGCACCGTGGCGTATGCCCAGGTGGCGAGCGCGCCGATCATCAGCCAGTACAACCACGGGTGGCGGGCAACCAGGCGGCGTACGTCGCGGGCCGCGCGACGAACGGGTAGCGGGGCGAGCAGGCGGCGCAGCACCACACGACTCCTTCACGGAACGAGCCTTCAGGAGGGGGAAGCCGGCGCCGCCAGGCTATCCGGTGCGTGTGATCAGTCGGACGACGAACTGGCCGTGCTGGGAGTCGAACTCTTGCTCGACTCGCTCGACGCAGCGGCCGGGGTCGAGCTGCTCTCGCTACTCGACGACGAAGACGAGGACGACTCTCCCGAATCCGACCCCGACGATGTCGACTTGGACGACTTCGACGAGCGACTGTCGGTCTTGTAGAACCCGTCACCTTTGAACGTCACCCCGACCGGAAGGAACACCTTCTTCACCGGCAGGACGGCGCCGGTAACAGGGTGTTCAGCCTCGGTCAGGGCGTCATCGGTGAACGACTGCTGGACCTCGATCGTCTCGTTCGTGTCGAGGAACTTGTACACGTACGTAGGCATGCCAACGCCGCAAGATACCGGCCAATAGGAACGTTACGAACCGTTGTGACGGGGTAGCTTCGACAGCATGCAGGTGCGCAGCGCGGTGATTCCCGCGGCCGGGCTCGGCACCCGGTTCCTCCCCGCCACCAAGGCGGTTCCGAAGGAACTGATGCCGATCGGCGACAACCCCGCCATCCAGATCATCATCGACGAGGCACTCGGGGCCGGCATCGAACACATCGTGGTGGTCAGCAATCGCTCGAAGGTCGCGATCGACCGCTACTTCGAGCCCGACGACGAGTTGATCGAGACGATGCGGGGCAAGGGCAACGACGAGGTCGCCGACCGGCTGGCATCGATCGGCCGCGACTGGCGCGTCACGATCGTGTACCAGGACTCCCCGCGCGGCCTCGGACACGCGGTGGGGTGCGCCCGCGAGGCCGTCGGCAACGAACCGTTCGCGGTGATGTTGCCCGACGAACTGATGGGCGATTCGTCGCTGCTCGCCCAGATGAACGGTGTGTGCGCATCCACGGGTGGCAGCGTCGTCGGTGTCAAGCAGGTGCCGCGGTCCGAGGTCAGCTCATACGGCGTGCTCGCTCCGTCCGGGCCGCGCGACGACGCTGGGGTGATCCCCGTTGCCGACCTGGTGGAAAAGCCTCCGGTCGACGAGGCCCCCAGCGACTACATCCTGATCGGGCGGTACGTACTGACCCCCGACGTGTTCGACGAGATCGAGCGCGTCGTGCCGGGGAGTGGGGGCGAGGTGCAGCTCACCGACGCACTCCGGGCACAGGCCGCGCGTGGGCCGTTCTCGGCGGTGGTCACCCGTACCGCGCGCTACGACACCGGCAACCCGGTCGGGTTCCTCGAGGCCGCGGTCGCGTTCGCACTCCGGCACCCCGACCTCGCCCCCAGCGTCCGCGAAATGCTCGCCACCATCTGAGGTGGTTTCGACAAGCTCAACCACCGAGCAAGCGCTGCCCAGGTGGTTGAGCCTGTCGAAACCACCGGCGGGTTGTGCAATCGTACGGCCTACTGCTCGATGCGGCGGAAGGTGCCGGGCACGTCGAGCGGGAGGCCGTGCGGGTCGACGGTGAACCCGACCTCGGTCGCGTCCGCCACCGCGACCGTCCAGTCGTGTTCGGCGCGGCGGGTGTAGGTGTGTGTCACGGTGGCGACTGCCAGGGTGTCGACGTCGATCGTCAGTACCGGAAGCGTGACCGAGTGGCCGACCGCCAGCCCGAGCCGGCGGATCGGCACGACGTGGAGGGCCGGCGTGACCCCGAACGCCACGTCGACTGCCCCGTCGAGTTCGGGGCGATGGGCCCCGTTGACCTCGCCCCAACGGCCGTGCCCGTCGGTGCCCAACCACAGGTCGGGTTCGTCGAGGTCGCGGAACAGCAGCACCTGGCGTGCCTGCCACAGGGGCGAGAGCCGGATCACGTACTCGATGTCGGCGCCGCCGACCCGGCCGGTCGCGGTCCACGCCTCGTTCTCCCAGGCGAGCGTGAACAGCTCGCCGTGCGCACCGTCCCACGTCGACCAACGCGCCGCGTACCCGTCGGCGGGGAACGGGGGGTAGTGGCTCGGTTCGGGCACCGCACCAGTCTGGCCGCTTCCCGGCGTACCGGTAGGGTCACGTGTGTGACCCCGCTCGCCGATGCTCAGGCCTTCGTGTGGGGCCACTGTGCACCCTTGCCGGTGATCTCGACCAGCCCCACCAACGCCGCCGGATACGTGCTCGCTGCCGACGTGATCGCCCCCGAGCCGGTGCCGCCGTTCGCCAACAGCGCCCTCGACGGGTACGCGGTCGTCGCCGCCGACCTGGCGACCGCATCGGCCGGTTCCCCGGTCGAACTCCCGGTGGTCGCCGAGGTGGCTGCGGGGACAGCCACCGACCACGTGCTCCAGCGCGGCGAGGCGATCCGCATCATGACCGGCGCGCCGGTCCCGGCTGGCGCCGACGCGGTGGTGATGGTGGAGGATACCGAACGCCTCGACGGTGGTGCCCGCGTGTCGATCCGGGCAGCCGTCGACGCGGGTGCCGCCGTACGCCCGGCCGGCAGCGACATCGGCGCCGGCGACGTGGTGGTCACGGCCGGCACCGTGGTCACGCCGGCGGTGGTCGGGGTGCTCGCCAGTGCCAACGCCCAAGCCGTGCAGGTGCACCGGCGTGCGCGAGTGGCGGTGCTGGCGACGGGCGATGAGCTGGTCACCGATGGTGGGCCGCTCGGCCCGGGCCAGATCCGCGAGACCAATCTGTCGATGCTCGTCGCCGCGCTCGCCGACGCGGGCTGCAACGTCGACGACTTCGGCGTGGTGCCCGACGACGAGGCCCAACTCGAAGCCGTGCTGCGCCAGGCTGCTGCCGAGTGCGACGCGATCGTCACCTCGGGCGGTGTGAGCATGGGCGACTACGACGTCGTCAAGGCGGTGCTCGGGCGGATCGCCGACATGCACTGGATGCAGATCGCGATCAAGCCGGCCAAGCCGTTTGCGTTCGGGCTGCTCGCGGCCGGCGAGGGGCCTGCCACGCCGATCTTCGGCCTGCCCGGCAACCCGGTGTCGGCACTTGTGAGCTTCGAGATGCTGGCCCGCCCGGCGCTGCGCCAGATGATGGGTCACGAACGGATCGGCCGCACCCGGGTGGTCGCCGTGGCCGATGCCGGCATCACCCGGCGCACCGACGGCAAGCTGCACCTCGACCGGGTCATCGCCGAGTGGGGCACCGACGGGCGCTGCCATGTCCGCTCGGCCCGGGCCCAGGGCAGTCATCAACTCGCGGCGACGGCCACCGCCAACGCGATCGCCGAAGTGCCCGACGGTTCCGGCGTCGCCCCCGGCGGTGACGTGGTCGTCCACCTGCTGTCATGAGCCCCCGCGTGATCCGACGTGAGTTGCACGAGCGAACGAACGTAGGCTGAGGGTCATGCACGACGGCGCACACGACCTGGTCGACCCGTTCGGCCGCGTCGTGCGCGACCTGCGCATCAGCGTCACCGACCGGTGCAACTTCCGCTGCACCTACTGCATGCCGGAAGAGGGGATGGTGTGGCTGCCACGGTCGGAGGTGCTGACGTTCGAGGAGTTCACGCGGATCGCCCGGATCTGCGTCGAGCGGTTCGGTTTCGAGGGCGTGCGCCTCACCGGTGGCGAGCCGACACTGCGGGCCAACATCACCACGCTGGTCTCGCAACTCGCCGCGCTGCGGCTGCCCGACGGCACCCCGCTCGACGTGGCGATGACCACCAACGGGGCCACCTTGCGCAAGCAGGCCGACGAGTTGCGAGCGGCCGGGTTGCGCCGCATCAACGTCAGCCTCGACACGCTCGACCGGGCCAAGTTCGAACAGATGACCCGCCGCGACGAACTCGACCATGTACTCGACGGCATCGCCGCCGCCCAGCAAGCCGGGTTCCACCCGGTCAAGGTCAACACCGTCGTCGAGCGCGGCGTCAACGACGACGAGATCGTCGCCCTCGCCCGGTTCGGGCGTGAGCAGGACGTCGAGGTGCGCTTCATCGAGTTCATGCCGCTCGACGCCGGCGACCACTGGCAGCGCCGCACCGTCGTCGGGCAGGACGAGATCGTCGCCGCGATCAGCGCGGTGTGGCCGCTCGAACGTGTTGCGGCCCGGGGCGCGGCGCCCGCCGACCGCTGGCGCTACACCGACACCGGCCAGACGGTGGGCGTCATCCCCACGGTCACCAAGCCGTTCTGCGGCGACTGCGACCGCATCCGCCTCACCGCCGACGGGCAACTGCGCACATGCCTGTTCGCCACCGACGAGTTCGACCTGCGGGCAGCGCTGCGCAACGGCGAGACCGACGACCGGATCGCCGAGCGGATCGAGGCCGCGGTCGCCACCAAGTGGGCGGGGCACCAGATCAACCAGGTGACGTTCACCCGCCCCACTCGCACCATGTCCCAAATCGGCGGTTGACTCGGGCCACCGGTGGTTTCGACAGGCTCAACCGCCTTGGGACCTGGTGGTTGAGCTGGTCGAAACCACCCCACGCAGCGGCTTCGTCATGGCAGGATGTCGGCCGAGATGAAGGGGTCGAGCCGGGTTGCAGTTGTTGCGTTGACCGTGGTGCTCGGTGTGAGCGCGGTGGCGGTGGCGGCGATCACCGCGATCGAGGAACCGGCAACGGTTGCCACCCCGGCCGAGCGGCTTAGGGCAGCCGGTGCCTCGGGTGGGCCGACGCTTGCCGGGTGCCCGGTGTTCCCTGCCGACAATCCGTGGAACCAACGCATCGACTCGGCGCCGCGGCACCCCGATTCGGCGGCGATCATCGCCCGCATTCAGGCCGACGGGGGCGACGACCTGCACCCCGACTTCGGCGAGAATCCCAACTACGGCATCCCGTATCTCGTGGTGCCCGCCAACGAACCCCTGCGGACGATCACGTACACGGCGTACGGCTCGGAAAGCGACCGCGGGCCGTTCCCCATCCCCACCGACGCACCGATCGAGGGCGGCTCCAGCGCCGACGGCGACCGGCACGTGATCGTGCTGCGCGAGGGCACGTGCGACCTGTTCGAGTTGTACCGGGCGTTCCCCACGGGCGCCGGATGGGAGGCCGACAGCGGTGCACGCTGGAACCTGCGTTCGAACACCCTGCGGCCCGCCGGGTGGACCAGCGCCGACGCGGCCGGCCTGCCGATCCTGCCGGGCCTGGTGCGCTACGACGAGGTCGCCGCGGGCGAGGTTCGCCACGCGATCCGCATCACGTTCAACCGCACCCGGCGCGCCTACATCCACCCCGCCACCCACTACGCGTCGAGCCGCACCGATGCCGACCTGCCGCCGATGGGCCTGCGCCTCCGGCTGCGCGCCGGCTACGACGTGAGCGCGCTCACCGGCCAGGCCCGGGTGATCGCCACGGCGATGCAGCGTTACGGCGTGATCGTCGCCGACAACGGGTCGAACTGGTTCTTCCAGGGCGCCCCGTCGCCGGGGTGGGACGACGACGACCTGCGCCAACTCAAGCAGATCTCAGGAAACGAGTTCGAGGTCGTCTTCACCGGCCAACCTGTAGTCGGCGGTTAGCGTTGGCGTTCGCATGAGTGACGCGCTGCCCGACCTGGAGTTCACCCACCTCGACCCGCTCGGGCACGCCCGCATGGTCGACGTCACACCGAAGGAGCCCACCCATCGCCGGGCCGTGGCTCGTTGCAAGGTGTTCATGAAGCCCGAGACCACGGCCGCGATCGCCAATCGCGAGGTCAAGAAGGGCGACGTGTTGGCGGTTGCCCGGGTGGCCGGCATCCAGGCCGCCAAACGCACCGCCGACCTGATCCCGCTGTGTCACCCGCTGCTGGTGGGGGCGGTGTCGGTCAGCTTCGACCTCGGCGACGACTACGTGGCCGTCGAGGTGTACGTCGAGACGGTCGACCGCACCGGTGTAGAGATGGAGGCGCTGCACGCCTGCGCCACCGCGGCGTTGACGATCTACGACATGTGCAAGTCGGCCGATCGGGGGATGACGATCGGCGAGCTGACCCTGTGGGAGAAGACCGGCGGGCGTTCCGGCACGTATCGCCGTGAGGGTGAATCCTGACGCCGAGCTAAACGGTGGGTGAACCAGCGGTGGCCCGATTACTTGCCGTGTTCACCACCGCCGTTGCCATCCGTGTTACGATCGTCGTAGAATCGTAATGAACCCGCTGAGGGATGCGAGCGCTCGGTGACCCCTCAAATGTCACCGTTGTGTGCGCGACTGTCAGCGCAAGGTCTTGTCTCTGCCGCCGAGTGAAGGAAAACGGAACACATGGGTGAACTGGTGCTGCTTGTGGTTGCCGCCGCTTGGGCCGCCGTTCTGATCCCACCGCTCCTCCGGAGCCGGATGGAGAACCGGCCGAACTCCTCGGTGACCGACTTCCGGCGCCAGCTCAACAAGCTCCAGAGCACCGTTCCGAACCGGGCCACCGGCCCGATGCGCGGCATGGCCCGCCCGCTGGCGCAGTCGCCCGGCTACCGCCAGGGCGGTCGTGCGCCGGTCGCCGCCCGCCGCGCCGGCACCCGTACTCATGGCGAGCGCACCCTCACCGCTGCCCCGGCTGCCCAGCCGCGCCGCCAGCAGGTCTCCCGTGCGCACCAGGGCCGTCCCCAGCAGCAGCGTCAGGCGCCGGCCGCTCGTCATCGCATGTCGGCCGGCGAGCAGCTCCGTCGCCGGCGCGCCAACGTGTTGTTCATGCTGGTGGCCACCGCCGGGGCAACCCTGTTCCTGGCCGCCACCACCAAGGCCCCGGCGATGCTGTACCTGTTCGCGATCTCCTTCCTGGCGTTGTGCGGCTACGTGTACCTGCTCGCCCAGGTGCGCCAGCGCGAGTCCACGTCGTGGCCCACCGACTGGATGAGTTCCGAGCGTCCCGTCGCCCGCCGCGCGTACCGCTGACGTCGCTACACTGCGACACGCCCGTGTGGCACACGGGGCTATAGCTCAGTTGGTAGAGCGCGACAATCGCACTGTCGAGGTCCAGGGTTCGATTCCCTGTAGCTCCACGAAAGAACGTCCTGGTCAGAGGCCCTTTCCGCTCCGGCGGGGAGGGCCTCTTTCCGTGTCGGCGTGTCATGCCGGTGTGCCATACGCTCGCTTGTGTGGCGAACACTCAGGAATCGACCGCCGATGTCGTCATCGTCGGGGGCGGTCACAACGGGCTCACCGCGGCGGCGTACCTGGCCCGGGCAGGGCTGTCGGTCGTGCTCCTGGAACGCCAGGACCATCTCGGCGGCGCGACGGTGTCGGCGCAGGCGTTCCCCGGTGTCGACGCCCGCCTGTCCCGGTACTCCTACCTGGTCAGCCTGCTGCCGCGTCAGATCGTCGACGAACTCGGTCTCGACATCCGGCTGGCTCGGCGCCGGTACGCCTCGTACACCCCGGTGGCGGGCACCGACGCCGGTCTGCTGATCGACCACGGCGACGCCGCAGCCAGCGCCGAGTCGTTCGCGTCCGTCGGGGCCGAGCGCGACGTCGCCGCCTGGAGCGAGTTCTACGCCCGCACCGACCGGCTGGCGGCGGCGATCTGGCCGACGATGACCGGACCGCTGCCGCGGCTCGGCGCGATCGCCGACGCGGTGGGCGACGACTCGATCGTCGGCGACTTCCTGCAACGCCCGCTCGGTGAGGTACTCGAGCGCACGTTCACCAGCGACCTCGTCCGCGGGGTGGTGCTCACCGACGGCCTGATCGGCACCTACGCCGACGCCCACCAGGCCGACCTGCAACAGAACATCTGCTTCCTGTACCACGTGATCGGCGGCGGAACCGGCGACTGGGACGTACCGATCGGCGGCATGGGCCACGTCAGCGGCGAGCTGGAACGGGTCGCCCGCGAGTCGGGAGCACAGCTCCGTCCAAATGCCGAGGTGGTCGCCGTGTCGCCAGACGAGGTGAGCTGGCGCGAGCGAGGAGCCACGCACCGGATCCGGGCTGGGCACGTGCTCTGGGCCGCCGCCCCCGCGGTGCTCGACCGGCTGCTCGGGGCCAACCCCGGGCCGGCCGAAGGTGCCCAGGTCAAAGTCAACATGCTGCTCACGCGCCTGCCCCGGCTGCGCGACCGGGTGGCGCCCGAGGCGGCGTTCGGTGGCACGTTCCACATCAACGAGAGCTACTCGCAACTGCGGCGCGCCTACGAACAAGCCGGTGCGGGCGAACTCCCCGAGCCGATGCCGGCCGAGATCTACTGCCACTCGCTGACCGACCCGAGCATCCTCGGGCCGGACCTGCGCGCGAGCGGGGCGCACACGCTCACCGTGTTCGCGCTCCAGGTGCCGCACCGGATGATCGCCGGTACGGACCGAGAACGCGACGAGCTCCAGCGGCGCGTGCTCGACTCGCTGTCGAGCGTGCTGGCCGAACCGATCGACGACGTGATCCTGCGCGGCCCCGATGGCCGGCTCTGCGTCGAGACCAAGACCACCCGCGACCTCGAGGACGCGCTCGAGATGACCGGTGGGAACATCTTCCACGGCCCGCTGAGCTGGCCGTTCGCGTCCGACGACGAGCCGCTCGACACGCCCGCCGAGCGGTGGGGTGTCGCCAGCCGCCACGACGGGATCCTCCTGGCCGGCGCCGGTACACGGCGCGGCGGTGGCGTGAGCGGGCTCGGGGGCTACCACGCCGCCCGTGCCGTGCTCGACTCCATCGGCGGCGGCTGACACGCCCCGGTGACTTCGCCTTGCTGTTAAGTTCGCCTTACACTGCATGCTCGCGCGAGTTGCGGCGTGTTCGAGATGTTGACGGAGGTAGGCAATGCACGGAGAAGTGATCGAGGTCGAGCGGTTGACGCCGAGCCTGGTGCGGGTGGTGCTCGGTGGGCCGGGGCTCGACGGGTGCCAGCCCACCCCGTACACCGACCAGTACGTGAACGCCTTGTTCGTCCCCGACGGTGCGCCGTATGCGGCGCCGTTCGACCTCGACGCCGCCCGTGAGGTGGCGCCCGAGCATCGGCCGAAGGGCCGCCGCTACACGATCCGGTGGTGGGCCCCCGCCAGCCGCACGCTGGCGATCGACTTCGTCGTCCACGGCGACGTGGGCTACGCCGGGCGCTGGGCTGCCAACGCCCGCCCCGGCGACCTGCTCCAGTTCGTCGGGCCGTCGGGAGGCTATGCCCCCGACCCGGCCGCGCCCTGGTACCTGATGGTGGGCGACGAGAGCGCGCTCCCGGCGATCGCGGCCTCGCTCGACGTCTTGCCCGCCGGAGCGATCGCGTACGTCGTCGCGGTGGTCGACGACGCCCGTTGCGAACTCTCGCTCGACTCGCCGGCCGACGTCCGGGTGACGTGGTTGCATCGCCATGCCGCCAGCGGGTTGACGCCCGACACCCTCGTCGCCGCGATCCGGGCGCTCGACCTGCCCGACGGCCAACCCGACGTGTTCGTGCACGGCGAAGCAGCCGAGATCCGGGCGGTGCGCACGTTCCTGGTTGCCGAGCGCGGGGTGCCGCGCGAACAGTCGTCGATCTCGCCGTACTGGCGGCGCGGCGACACTGACGAAGCGTGGCGAGCCGTCAAGCGCGAGTGGGTCACCGAGATGCTCGCCGAGGCGTAGCGGGGCGGTGTTCACTTTGGTACTCCTGATGTCAATCAGTAACGTTGCCTAACAACCGGCAACACGCTGTTCGCTGGGGGAGGAGCCGAACATGAACCACACGATCCGTACCTGTGTTGCCGCGGCGCTGGTCGCAGCAGTCGTCGTGACCGCCTGTGGTGGCGACGACGATGCCGGGGTGCCGGCGGTGCTGCCCACGGTGGGAACCGAAGTGCCGCGGGTGACCGACGCTCCCGATGCTGCCCCGGTCGCCAGCCCGGCCGACGCCGCCTTCCCCGTGACGATCGCGCACAAGTTCGGCGAGACGGTGATTTCTGAACCACCCGAACGGATCGTGGTCGTCGGGCTCACCGAGCAGGACGCGCTGCTGGCGCTCGGGGTGGTGCCGGTGGCCACCACCGAATGGTTCGGCGAGCACCCCGGCGCGATCTGGCCGTGGGCGCAGGACCGGCTGGCCGCGCTGGGCGCCGAACCGCCGGTCGTGCTCAACGCCGACGACGGTCTGAACTACGAGCAGATCGCGAGCCTGCACCCCGACCTGATCCTCGGCCTGTACGCCGGCCTCGTCGACGACGAGTACACCACGCTGACGCAGATCGCGCCGACCGTCGCCCAGCCTGGTGAATACGTCGACTGGGGCGTCTCGTGGGACGAAGCGTTGCTCACGATCGGCGACATCGTCGGCGAACGGGCCACGGCCGAGGCGCTCGCGGCCGAGGTCGAGGCGCTGTTCACGCAGGCGATCACCGACCACCCCGAGTTCGTCGGCGCGGCGGCGGCGATGGCCACCCCGTACGAGGGCATCTGGGTGTATGCCCCCGAAGACGTGCGTGGGCGGCTGCTGACGTCGCTCGGGTTCGAGATGCCGCCCAGCTTGAGTGAACTGGCCACCGACGAGTTCGGGTTCGACCTGAGCCTCGAGCAGGCCGACCTGCTCGACGTCGACGTGCTCGTGTGGCTCGACGCCGAAGAGGTCGGTCGCGACGACTTCGCCGGTGCGCTGTACCACTCGCTGGCGGTCCACACCGAGGGCCGCGACGTGTTCCTCGACAGCGACGATGAGGACGCGTTCGGCGGGGCCGCGTCGTTCGTGACCGTGCTCAGCCTGCCGTACCTACTCGACGGGATCGTGCCGATGCTCGCCGCGGCACTCGACGGCGACCCCGCTACCAACGCCGGATAGCCGGCCGGGGCCGGCTGCCGGGTCTGTAGGCTCAGCGGTGCTGGCCCGGTTGGTAGTGGCCTGGTTCGGAGTGGCCCGTGATGGCCAGCCGGTTCCAACCGTTGATGAGCACGATCGCGAAGACGATCGCCGCGTAGGTGGCCTCGTCGAATGCCGCCCGGGCTCGCTGTTCCACATCGGCTGGCACGTGCTGATCGGCGATTCGCGTGATCGCCTCGGTGAGCGCCAGCGCGGCGCGTTCTTGTTCGGTGTAGAGCCGGGTCTCGCGCCATGCCGGTAGCAGCGCCAGGCGCTCGCTCGTCTCGCCGGCCGCCAGGGCGTCCTTGGTGTGCATGTCGAGGCAGTACGCGCAGCCGTTGATCTGCGACGCGCGGAGCTGCACGAGTTCGAGCAACGCCGGGTCGACGGCCGCGCGCACGCTGGCGGCGAGCTTCTGCATCGCCCGGTAGCCCTCGGGAAACTGGGTTGCCAGCGGAACGGCAGGTTGGATCTCGTCGGCCATCAGAACTCCTGGTTATCTGGATAATGAATGTCCATATTAACGACCGCGCCCAACATGGACAAGTAGTATCCAGAACATGCGGCTCAATCAGGGTGTCGAGTGGGCGCTCCACGGCTGCGTCGACCTGGCCTGGCTGCCGGAGGGCACCACGGTGCCGATCGGTCGCCTGGCCGAGTACCACGACCTCCCGGCCGCCTACCTCAACAAGCAGTTCCAAGCGCTCGCCCGCAACGGCGTCGTCGTCTCGCGGGCCGGGCCGCGGGGCGGGTTCGCGCTGGCCCGCCCCGCCGCCGAGATCACCGTGCTCGACGTCGTCGACGCGATCGAAGGGCGCGAGCCGGTGTTCCGGTGCCTCGAGATCCGCCAACGTGGCCCGTTCCCCGCCTCTCCGCAGGCGTGCCAGGTGCCCTGCGAGATCACCAGCGTGATGCGCGGCGCCGAGGTCGCCTGGCGAGCCGAGTTGACCGCCACGACCGTCGCCACGATCGCCGACGACGTCGCCCGCGCCCACCCCACGGTTCCCACCCGCGTCCGCGACTGGTTCCTCGCCTGACGCGCCTCGCTCGGCTCGGTTGGCCGCCGCCGGGTTGTGAGCGAGCCGCGGCGGTGGGTACTGTCACCAACGCCTGAGCAGGGGAAGCCGGTGAGAAGCCGGCGCTGACCCGCAACCGTATGCCCGCCGACCTGTTCGGCGAGCGAGCCGGAATGCCTGACCGGGCCACATATCCCATTTGCCGCCGCGGTCTGCGGCAACGGGTGTGCGCGGTCGCTCTGTCTGGCGAACCGGCTCATCTGTTGTTCGTCGGCCGGTTCATTGCGAGGACTCGACGAACATGCGCACACCCACCCTGCTGGCCACCGCCTTGGTCGCGGCCAGCACGATCGCCCTGGCCACTCCCACCGGCACCGCCGCTGCCGATCCACCCCCCACACCGGTCGCGGGGGCCGCGTGTGCGCCGGGCAGCGGGGTGACGGTCGTGGTCGACCTTTCCCCGTTCGACGGCCCCGTCGAACTCGGATGCGCGTTGGGTAGCCAGGCGCATGGGCTGGACGCGCTCGCCAATGCAGGATTCACCGCCACCGACGAGTCTGGCGCGGGGACGGTGTGCACCATCGACGGGCATCCCGCCGCGGGGTACCCCTACTGCTGGCTGACGGGCGGCTACTGGAGCTACTGGCGGGCGGCCGCCGGCGAGCCGTGGGGCTTCTCCGAAACCGGTGCCGGCGGCACGGGCACGATTCCTGTCGACTCGATCGAAGGGTGGATCTTCCACACCGGCTTCTCGGGCGACACGCCCGCGTGCGGCACCTCCCCCGACGCCCCCGTGCTGACGATCATCGCCGACGACGAGACGCTGCCGTTCTCCACGGTCGACGGCACCGGTGTCGAAATCGCCGTGCTCGACCCGGCGACGACGCCGGTCACCGAGGCGGTGTTCGCGCTCGCCGACGAGCTCGACCTGGCGCCCTACACCGACCGCACGATCCGCGTGCTCGCCCGGCGTGCCGCGGCGGCTGCCTGGGACGGGCCGCAGCTGTGCTCGGACCTCCTGCTGTTCGATGCCACCTACGACGTGGGCGACACGTACGCACCCCGAGCCGGCACGGGATGGAACCCGGCACCGGCCACGGTGAACAACCCCGACGTCGTCCGCTGGGCTACCGGCGCCGAAGACCTGGTGCTCGGCGCACAGAGCACGAACCCGTCGTTTCACGACCCGGCCAATGCAACCGGCCCGTCGAACGGCACGCTGGTGGTGCTCGGCGACCGCGGCCGGATCACGTTGACGTTCGACACGCCGTTCGGTGACCTGCCCGGCTACGACTTCGTGCTCGTCGAGAACGGGTTCGCCTCCGGCGCCGCCGACTACCTCGAACTGGCATATGTCGAGGTCAGCAGCAATGGTGTCGACTTCGCCCGGTTCGACACCGCCTCGCGCCAGCCCACACCGGTCGGCAGCTTCGCCACCCAGCCGGCGGAACTGCTCGGCGGGATGGGGGGCCGCGACATCACGACTGGCCTTCGGTACGGCACACCGTTCGACCTCACCGCGCTGCGCAACGACTCGGCCGTGCGTTCCGGGGGCGTCGACCTCGACGCGATCACCCACGTGCGGATCGTCGACATCACCGGCGACGGCGACGACCTCGACTCGTTCGGCCGGCCGATCTACGACCCGCACCCCAACACCGCCACGAGCGGATTCGACCTCGACGCGGTCGGCGTCTACGGTCCGACTCGGGCGACGATCGAGTGGCTCGAGGCCGAACTGGGAGCCAACGGCGGCTCGCTGCCGAGCCCCTACGACCCGGCGTCGGTCGACTGGGGCCTGACACTCGATGCCGTACTTGCCCTCAACCGGGGCGGCCGCGGTGCGGCGGCTCCGGCGACGACCGCGCTCGGACTGCTCGAAGCCTCGGTCGCCGACTACATCACCGGCGAGAGCTTCGGCGACGCCGGCAGCCTGTACGCGGGGGCGCTGGGCAAGACGCTGCTGAGCGCGTCGCTCCAGGGTGCTGACGTGAACGGCTTCGGCGGACGCGACCTCGAGGTGTTGTCGCGCGGCGCGATGCTGACCAGCGGCCTGCACGCTGGGCGCTTCGCCGACGTGTCGGCGTGGGGCGACTACTCGAACGTCTTCGGGCAGACCCTCAACATGCTCGGCCTGTCGCACACCGCGGCCGGCATCCCGGGCGCCGCGGTCAGCTTCCTGCTCGACCAGCAGTGTCCGGGCGGTGGGTTCCGGCTGTTCTTCGGCGACGTCGACAACGCCGCCACCACCCGCGGGTGCGTCGACGATGCCGCGGCCGACCCCGACTCGACGGCCCTCAGCGTGCAAGCTCTGTTGGCGGCCGAGCCCGGCCCGTCGGTCTCGGCCGCAGTGGCCGCGGCCGAAGCGTGGCTGCTCGATGTGCAGCACGACGACGGGGCGTTCGGCGGCAGCGGCCCCACTTCGGCGTCGAACAGCAACTCGACGGGCCTCGTCGGTCAGGCGCTGTGGGCGCTGGGCAGCCCGGCCGCGGTGGGTGCCGAAGACTACGTCCGCAACGTTCGGCTCGACGCCGCCGAGACCGCGGGCACGCCGGCGGCTGGTGAGGAGGGCGTGATCGCCTACAACCTCGCGGCCCACGACGACGCGCTCGTCAACGGCATCGCCCCGCTGACGCGCGACCAATGGCGACGGGCGACCGCGCAGGCGATACTGGCGCTGCAGTTCCCGGCGTTCGGCGCGCCGGCGCCTGCCCCGGTGGCGCCGGACGTGGCATTCGGCACCGTGCCGGCCGACCCGTCCGGCCCCGACGTCGAGTTCACGTTCACCAGTTCCGACACGGCGGCCACGTTCGAGTGCGCGCTCGACGGTGCGACGGCATCGCCCTGTGCGAGCCCGTTCGGCCTGAGCGGACTTGCCGAGGGCGAGCACACGCTGGCGGTGAACGCCGTCGATCCGTCCGGCAACTCGAGCACGGTCGTCACCCACACCTGGGACGTCGACGTGACGGGTCCGGTGGTGGCGATCGATGCGGATGTGGTGGCGGTGACGTCGTCGACGTCGGTGAGCTTCTCGGTGTCGTCTGATGATGCCGGGGCGTTGTTGGAGTGCCGTCTCGACG
>Ga0182745_1000083_pt1 | contig 137828 bp, 115 predicted proteins | sample eDN3rd30CKraftBY_FD_128523 | JGI IMG/M metagenome (GOLD analysis project Ga0182745, IMG submission 128523) | Enriched backyard soil microbial communities from Emeryville, California, USA - eDNA 3rd pass 30_C Kraft BY (version 2) (version 2) | ecosystem: Environmental > Terrestrial > Soil >...
CACCGATTACGGTGCGTTCGTCGACCTCGGCGGCATCGACGGCCTGCTCCATGTCACCGACATGAGCTACAAGCGCGTCAACCACCCGAGCGAAGTCATCAACATCGGTGACACCGTCCGCGTCCAGATCATCCGCATCAACCGCGACACGCAGCGCATCAGCCTTGGCATGAAGCAGCTCGAAAGCGATCCGTGGGAAGGCGTCGCCGCCAAATACCCGGTCGGCGCGAAGCTCAAGGGCACCGTCACGAACATCACCGACTACGGTGCGTTCGTCGAGCTGGAGCCCGGCATCGAAGGCCTGGTCCACGTCAGCGAAATGTCGTGGGTCAAGAAGAACGTCCACCCCGGCAAGATCGTTTCGACCAGCCAGGAAGTCGACGTCATCGTCCTCGAAGTCGACAGCGACAAACGCCGCATCTCGCTCGGCCTCAAGCAGGCTCAGTCGAACCCCTGGGGCGCGTTCGCCGAAACCCACCCGGTGGGCTCGGTCGTCGAAGGCGAAGTCAAGAATGCCACCGAATTCGGCCTGTTCGTCGGTCTGCCCGGCGACGTCGACGGCATGGTTCACATGTCGGACATCGCCTGGGGCATCTCGGGCGAGGAAGCGCTGCATCTCCACCGCAAGGGCGAGCAGGTGCAGGTCGTCGTTCTCGACGTCGATGTCGAGAAGGAACGCATCAGCCTCGGCATCAAGCAGCTTGAAAAGGGCGCCCCGGCCGTTGGCGGCGGTGCTGCCGCTTCGGGCTCGCTGAAGAAGAACGAGATCGTCACCGTCACCGTCCTCGAAGTCCGCGACAACGGCCTCGAAGTGCAGGCCGGCGACGATGGCGCCACCGGCTTCATCAAGCGCGCCGACCTTGGCCGCGACCGCGACGAACAGCGCGCCGAACGCTATCAGGTCGGACAGAAGTTCGACGCGATGGTCACCGGCTTCGACCGTTCGAAGAAGCCCAGCTTCTCGGTCAAGGCGCTGCAGATCGCCGAAGAGAAGCAGGCCGTCGCGCAGTACGGTTCGTCGGACTCGGGTGCGTCGCTCGGCGACATCCTCGGCGAAGCGCTGAAGGCCGGCAAGAAGGACTGATAATTTCACGTCCTCGCCGTCAGGCAACAGAAAAGGCCCGCAGAGTATCCCTCTGCGGGCCTTTTTCTTTCGGTGATATATTTTGACCGAACAGTGATTCATGATACTCTCCCGCCCGCGTTGGGAGGGGTCCTCACGCACATGGAGCCGGCAACGACCGGATGGCCTGCGCCCGTCGGGCGCGCGTGACTATATTAGGGGAAGCACATGATCCGGTCGGAACTGGTGCAGAAGATCGCGAGCGAGAACAGCGATCTGCGCCTTGAAGAGGTGGAACGCATCGTCGATGCCTTTTTTGATTCCATCGTGGACCAGCTCGCCGGCGGCGGGCGGGTCGAATTGCGCGGTTTCGGCGCCTTCTCGACGCGATCGCGCGAATCGCGCACCGGCCGCAACCCGCGCACCGGCGCCCCGGTGGCGGTGAACGCCAAGAACGTGCCCTATTTCAAGCCCGGCAAGGAAATGCGCGAGCGGCTGAACGACTGAGGGTTCACGCCTCGTCATTGCGAGCGCAGCGAAGCAATCTCCAGCCATCGGACTGGAGATTGCTTCGCTGCGCTCGCAATGACGAAATCGGCCTCAATTCTTGAGCCGATACCCCGTCCGGAACATCCAGAAGATCATCGTCAAACACAGCGTCAGGAACAGCGCGACCGCGCCCATGCTGACGCCGATGCCGACGTCGCCCTGCCCGAAGAAGGTCCAGCGGAACCCGCTGATCAGATAGACGACCGGGTTGAACAGGGTCACCGTGCGCCACGCCGCGGGCAGCATGTCGAGCGAATAGAAAGCGCCGCCCAGAAAGGTCAGCGGATAGACGACGAGCAGCGGGATCACCTGCAACTGCTCGAAGCTCTGCGCCCAGATGCCGATGATGAAGCCGAACAGGCAGAAGGTCACGGCCATCAGGATCATGAAGGCGACCATCAGCACCGGATGCGCGATCTGGACATCGACGAACAGATGCGCGGTGGCAAAAATGATCGCCCCGATGATCACCGATTTCGTCGCCGCCGCGCCGACATAGGCGATCAACAGTTCCAACGGCGACATCGGCGACGACAGCATCTCATAGATCGTCCCCGTCCATTTCGGCATATAGATGCCGAAGCTCGCATTGCTGATGCTTTCGGTGAACATCGTCAGCATCATCAGCCCCGGCACGATGAAGGCGCCATAGGGCACCGTGCTGACGTCGCTCATCCGGCTGCCGATTGCCGACCCGAAAACGACGAAATAGAGCGTCGTGGTGATCACGGGCAGCATCAGGCTGGTCCAGAAGGTGCGCCCGAAGCGCGCCATCTCGAACATATAGATCGAGCGGATACCGCGGAGATTCTGGATCATGCGGCCTGCTCCGCTTTCGTTTCATGGACGAGCCCGACGAAAATATCCTCGAGCGAGCTTTGCCGGGTGTGAAGGTCCTTGAACGCGATGCCGAGGTCGCTCATCCTCCGCAGCAGCGAGGGCACCCCTGTCGCCTCGGCCTGGCTGTCGAATTCATAGACGAGTTCGTGCCCCTCGCCCGCCAGTTCGAGCGTCCACTCGCCCAGTTCCGCGGGCACGGCGTCGAGCGGCTCGGCCAGGTTGAGCGTCAGCGTCTTGCGCCCCAGCTTCTTGATCAGCGCCTGTTTTTCCTCGACCAGGATCAGCTTGCCCTTGCTGATCACCCCCACCCGGTCGGCCATCTCCTCGGCTTCTTCGATATAATGGGTGGTGAGGATGATCGTCACCCCGCGCTCGCGGAGCGAACGCACCATGTTCCACATGTCGCGGCGCAGCTCGACGTCGACCCCGGCGGTCGGTTCGTCGAGGAACAGGATTTCGGGCTCGTGGCTGAGCGCCTTCGCGATCATCACGCGGCGTTTCATGCCCCCCGACAGCTCCATGATCTTGCTGTTTCTCTTGTCCCACAGCGACAGGTCTTTCAGCAATTGCTCGATGAAGGCGGGATCCCTCGGCTTGCCGAACAGTCCGCGCGAGAAGCTGACCGTCGTGATCACTTTCTCGAACGAATCGGTGTGGAGTTCCTGCGGCACCAGCCCGATCATCGACCGTGCGGCGCGATAATCGCGGGCATGATCGTGCCCGCCGACGGTCACCGTCCCGCCGCTTGGCGTGACGATGCCGCAGACGATGCTGATCAGCGTCGTCTTGCCCGCGCCGTTCGGCCCGAGCAGCGCGAAAATCTCGCCCTTGCTGATGGCGAGGTCGACGGCAGCGAGCGCCTGATGGCCGCTCTTATACGTCTTGGAGAGGCCGGAGATTTCAAGGACTGGAGTCATTCGACCGCGAATAGCCGAGCCGTCCGCCCCGGTGAAGCTCCAAACGCAAAGGACCAAACAAGCGCTTGACCTCTCCGGATCCATCCGCTTGACCGGCTGCGCGCGTGCGGACGTGGCGAAATCGGTAGACGCAGCAGACTTAAAATCTGCCATCCTCTGGATATGCGGGTTCAAGTCCCGCCGTCCGCACCAGCGATCTTTCGGCCGGAGCGTCGCACAGCGCTTGTCCCGGCCACCGAGCCGGATCGACAACGGCCCGCGCGAAGACCCAGCCCGATACACGGCAGGAAGCATGGATTTTGGTAGCGGAGGAGGGACTCGAACCCCCGACACGCGGATTATGATTACTCGCACCCACTTCTCGCCTCGCAGCGAAAACGGCAGATTTCTGCCGTTAGAGCGATACTAGCTCGGTGTCTTACTGAATTCAATCACTTTAAATCTCGCGAATGCTCATGCAAATAGCTCAAATGAAACTAGAATTGGGATCGCCCCCACCCTCGTTATGACGCGGCAGATGTGATTACCCGGTCGTCTCAATCGATGGGAACCGACCCGAAACTTCTGTTGACGATAGCCAGCACCGCCTCTGCTGCAAACACGCGGTTGCGGCGGTAACCAGTGCGTTCCACCAGTATTCCCGCGTCGACGAGTTGATTGATAGCCAAAAGCGCCTGAGGTGCCGATACGTCGAGCTTGGCAGCCAACCGCTTCAGGGTGATCACGGGATAGTCGACGAGGAGATCCAGCGCGCGCGTCGAAGCGGAGCCCGCCCGGAACTTACGGCGCCCGCGCCAATTTTCAGCCAGCTTCTGGAGAGCCTCCCTTGTTGCAAACAACTCTTCCACCGTTCCGGTCACGGCATCGGAGAGATAGCCTACGAGCGGCGCCCATTCGAGACGCTGTTGAGCCATCCTAAGGCCCTCATAATAGCCTGCCCGATTTGCAGAGATGTAGGGCGCGAGATAGAGTGGAACACCTCCTTCCGCGGCTATCATCATCGGCAGGAGCAGCCGGCCGACACGACCGTTGCCGTCGCTGAACGGATGGACGGCTTCGAAATGCGCATGCGCCACCGCCATCCTCGTAATCGGGCTTTGGGTCACAGCCTGCATGCCTTCGCACCGCATATAGGCCATAGTCTGCTCGAGGCATTCGATGACCATGTCGGGCGGCGTGGGATTATAGGTTGAGGTCGAGATATGTCCGGTACCGCCGATCCAGTTCACGGCCTTCTTGAACTCGCCGGGCACATCCCGATAATCGGGATCGTGGCACATGGCATCGCGATGCAGTTCGGAGACGAGATCGATCGTGAATATGTCGTTGCCCTCTCGGGCGGCCCGCGGCAGCAGGCGGTCGAGAGTTAATGCGTAGTCTCTGACCTGCCGCGCTGCATCTTGAGCGTCGTCATCATACTCCTCGACTGCCAAAAGCTCGTTCAGCGTCGAATTCGTGCCCTCGATTGCTGAACTATCTACTGCCTCGCGCCTGCTCAAAGTACGGCTGATGATATAGGGATCGGAAACCTGCGACGCGAGCGTTTGCACGCGCCCCAACATTGTCAGCGCGCGATCGTGGGCCTGTTGGACAGTTTGAATGGGCAAGGCGTCTTCCGGGGGGACCAATGGTACGACGCCATAGTGGTTTTCATACGGTTCCGGATACCGGACCAACCGATCGCGAACCGCATGCACGAGATGATTCCTGTTCATTAAACCTTACCACAGACTTTCATTTGCCCACTTAATAAGGGTTAGATTAAAAAACCTCAACATGAATAGCGTTTCCACAATCATCTTTAGGGTTCAGCAAGGCATTGCGGCTTGAGAGAATGCTCCTGTTTCTGTTCAGTTAAAATGTCCCCCGGAGGCTTTGATCGCACACATCCGGTCCCGAACGCACAGCCGACAAGACGCAGCGGCGAATGGCCAGAAGAGCTGACCCAAAGATTTCTCAACTTGGGTCGTCCATCTAGAAGGCTTGGATCGGCCGATGCACGAACCGCTGCGCGGATTGGCGTTAGCCTCGATGTAAAGCGGCCCAGCGACCACCGCGCCTGATTGAACGTCGGCGGCCATAGGCGGACCCTTTCGACTCCTTCACCTGAGGAGTCGAACGATGAATGAGCTTATCCAGATTGGCCCGATCAGTCCGCTGCGCCAGCGTCTGATCGACGACATGACCATGCGCCGCTTCTCGAAGGAGACGCAGCGTAATTATCTTCGCGACGTCGGCCGCTTTGCGACCGGGCTCGGGCGCTCGCCCCACACCGCGAGCGCGGAGGATATCCGGCAGTTCCAGATCGAGCAGTACGAGGCGGGCGTCCCGGCGCCGACCATGAACAGCATCGTCGGCGCGCTGAGGTTCTTCTTTACCCACACCCTCGATCGCCCCGATCTCGCGCGCAAGCTGATCCGCACCAAGCAGGTTCGCAAGATTCCGGTGGTGCTGACGATGGCCGAGGTCAGGCGGCTGCTCGATGCGACCCGCTGCCTCAAGCATCAGGCGGCGCTGTCGGTGGCTTACGGCGCAGGGCTGCGCGTTGCCGAGGTGTCGGCGCTGAAGGTGAGTGATATCGACAGCAAGCGGATGCTTCTGCGGATCGAGCGCGGCAAAGGCGGCCGATACCGCAACGCCATGCTGCCCGAAGGCCTGCTCCTGCTCCTGCGCGACTGGTGGCGCGCCGGACGGCAACAGGGCATCCTCGCTCCCGATGGCTGGCTCTTCCCCGGACAGAGCGCCGCGGCGCCGATCAGCACGCGCCAGCTCTACCGTGTCGTCGTCGAAGCCGCCGAGGCCGCGGACATCGACAAGCGCGTCGGTCCGCATACGCTCCGCCACAGCTTCGCCACCCACCTGCTCGAGGACGGCGTCGATATCCGCGTCATCCAGGCGCTGCTCGGTCACGCCAAGCTCAACACCACCGCCTTCTATACGCAGGTTGCCACCACCGTTCGCTCGAACGTCAGCCCGCTCGACAGGCTCGCGCTCGCATCGCCGAACGAGGAGGCGCCCGACGGCTGAGCGGTGCGCGCCTCACTCGAGGTCGCCGACATCTTCCGTGCTGCCGGACCCGCGTATCGCGCCGCCCATGCCGGGCATCTGAGCCTGCACCAGCTCAAGATCATGTCGGCGATCGAGCATTGCCGCACCGCCGCGCTCGGCGGTCATGTCGAGGCCTGCACCGACTGCGGGCATTGGCGGATCGCATACAACAGCTGCCGCAACCGGCACTGCCCCAGGTGCCAGGGCGCCGCGGCGCGCAGCTGGCTCGAAGCGCGCGAGGCCGACCTGCTCCCGGTCGGCTATTTCCACGTCGTCTTCACCCTCCCTGCCGAGGTCGCCGCGATCGCCTATTACAACAAGGCGCTGGTCTACGATCTGCTGTTCAAGGTGGCGGCCGATACGATGCTGACCATCGCCGCCGACCCCAGGCACCTCGGCGCCCGGGTCGGCATCACCGCGGTGCTTCACACATGGGGCTCGGCTCTTACTCACCATCCGCACATCCACATGATCGTGCCGGGCGGCGGCCTATCGCGCGATGGAACGCGCTGGATATCAGTACGCCCCGCCTTCCTGCTCCCGGTTCGCGTGCTCGGCGCGCTGTTTCGCCGTCTGTTCCTCACCCGGCTGCGCATCCTCCATGACCGCGGGCAGCTCGTATTCTTTGGAAGCCTCACGCATCTTGCCGAACGACGCGCGTTCCTGCGGCACCTCTCGCCGGTCCGTAAAAAGCGCTGGGTGGTCTACGCCAAGCCGCCATTCGCCGGGCCCGAAGCGGTCCTCGCCTATCTGTCGCGCTACACCCACCGCGTCGCCATATCGAACAGCCGCCTCCTCCACTTCGACGAGGCCGGAGTCACCTTCCGCTACAAGGATTATCGCAAGGCCGGCGCCTCGCGGCAGCAGGTCATGACGCTCGCCGCCGACGAGTTTATCCGCCGTTTCCTCCTCCACGCCCTGCCGTGCGGGTTCCACCGGATCCGTCACTATGGCCTCCTCGCCAGCGCCAGGCGCAAGGACCATCTCGAACGCGCCCGCCGCCTGCTCGATGTCGCACCTCCGCCGGCCGAGGAACCGGCCGACGAGCTCGAGGTCCATCCCACCTGCCCCTGCTGCGGCAGCACCATGATCATCATCGAGGTCTTCGAGCGCCGCTATCAACCCCGCGCGCCGCCACCGTCCGCGCCCGCGCTATCATCCGGGATCCAGGCGCCGTGACCCGGCACGGCCTGACGCCGACACGGTCCAGGGCAGATACGCACCTGGAAGCAGACCCGCTCGCGCCGGCGCTGCCCATAAACGGACATCGCACGCCCAAAATCGGTCCGTCCGACTTTCGGCGTCCGCTTTCGCGGTCTAAATCCGGACGGTCCGCTATCGCGCACGTCCGCTTTTGGGCAGCGCCGGGCCACCCCACCATCAGCGCAAAACCGCTTTCCCCATAGCTCAGCCCATGACCACCGTGGTTCGGGCACCGCCGACTTTCCGACGCCTGGCGGCGTCCGAAACTCTAAACGATGATGCCGACAGGCGGCTTTGGGGAAGACTAAAGTCGAAAGCCGACCATCTTATCGGTCATTCCGGGCCTCTTGGTGAAATTGGAAGCCACGGTGACGCAGGAACCCGAATTCAAGCATCCAACGCACTTGGCCGAGACGCTTGCCCTGCTCCGCCAAAAGCTTGCCAACCGCCGTCGACAGGCAGGACCGCACCCGTGATATAGCTTGCAGCCTCCGAACAGAGAAAGGCCACCGCACGCCCGACCTCGTCAGCCCGACCGGGTCGGGCCATCGGGATTCGCGCGATCAGAGCATCTTTATCCTCTTCGTTTCGCAGCATTGCACTGAGCATTGGCGCATCGATAATTCCTGGCGCAATCGCGTTGACACGGATGCCGCGCCGCGCGAGTTCGGTCGCAAGCGTCATGGTTAGCATCACCACGGCGGCCTTTGACACGCCATAGGCGTGCGATGCGGGAAATCCGACGAGGCCTGCGACAGAGGCTATATTGACAATTGCGCCGCCATTCATCGCCGCGGCCGCCGCGCGACACATAAGAAAAGTGCCCTTGAGATTGACGTCGATGACATGCTGCCAATCTTCGATCGGTAGAGCAGCTAGCGAAACCAGCGGCGCTGCCACGCCGGCATTGTTGACGAGAAAATCTAGACTGTCCACCCGGTCAACCACCGCCGCAACAATCGTCCGGGATTCTTCCTCGCTCGTCACATTCCCAGGAACGGCAAAGCACTTGCCCTCGAGTTGCGTAGCAGCAGCGTGGGCCAACTCGACGTCGAGATCATTCATAGCAACGACCGCCCCGGCTTCCGCAAGCATCCGCGCAATTCCAAAGCCGATCCCCCGCGCGGCGCCAGTGACGAGCGCCGTCCGCCCCGACAAATCTATCACGCCTGTCGCCCCAATCCGAAGCGCGGAGCGCGCTTTTCGTGAAACGCCGCCAACGCTTCGCGATGATCGTCTGATATATTGGTGATGCTTTCATAGCCCAGGCCGACGTCCATCATCGACGCGGCGAGTTGGCGCAGCGCGACATTGATCGTCACCTTGGAATAGCGAATGGCTTGCTGTGCGCCCCTCGCAAGGCGATCCGCAAACGCATCGACCCTTTCATCGAGTTCGTCATCTGGCACGGCATGATTGACGAGCCCCATCCTGGCGGCGTCGGGTGCGGCGATGCTGTCTCCTGTCAGAAGATATTCCTTCGCCCGGGCAAATCCGATCAGCTGAGGCCATATGACCGATCCTCCGTCCCCCGCGACCATGCCGATCGACACGTGCGGGTCCGAAATATACGCCGATTGAGCCATGAAGCTGATGTCGCAAAAGAGAGCGATCGTCGCGCCCAGACCGACTGCGGGCCCATTTATTCGCGCTATCACGGGTTTCTCGCAGTCGATCAGGCCGAAAATGATCTGCTTCGCTTCGCGGACCGTCAACTCGAAGCGGGCGGGGTCATCCATCCCGTCCTGTTGCCAGGCCATGTCACCTCCAGCGCTGAACGCCCGTCCCGCACCGGTAAGAATGACAATATCGCTGCCGGGGTCCTCGCTCGCAAAAGCAATCGCCTTCGGAAGTTCGCTATGCAGCGCGGCGTCGAAGGCGTTAAGCCGTTCCGGGCGATTCATCATGATCGTGAGAATTCGATCTCGGCGAGCCATCTGAATGGCTTCGAATTCGGGAAGTTTCATGTCAGATCCTTTCCAGTCGCTGCAGAAGCATGCACCATAGTCGATTGCCCCGCGTGCTGGCGGCCCCACCAAATCGCCTACTGGCCAAGATGCTTGTCGAAGAACTTGGCCATGACGTTCCATGCTTGCCGGCTCTCGGGCACGGCGGGGTCAACGAAAGGCTGCGCGAACGAACAATGCGGAGCCCCTTCCCAAATGTGCAGATCGGCATCCACGCCGAGATCGACCAAGAGCGAATGAGCGAAAGCGGTTCGGGAAAGCCCCATATCGCGTGTCCCGCTCATCAGCAGAGAGGGAGGGAACTGACGCTGGATGTCGGGCACCTCCACGGGGTAGGCAACGCCATCGCCCATGTTCAATTTCGCGGTATATTTGCCTTCCGGCCCCTTGCCTGCCGGGATGAACGGCTTTCCGCCCGAGAATATATGGTTGCTGTCGCCGACGCTGTCGCGGCCGAACGGACCCCAGCCAAACATTCCGATCGCGCCCGGCTTTGGCTGCCCAGCCGCGATCAGCTTCGCGACCGTCGTTCCAGTCACCCATGCGCCGGACGAGCAACCAAAGATTCCGATATTTTCGGGCTTATAGGTCTTGAGCAATTCGCGATACACCGCGATCGCGTCTTCCTCCGCAGCGGGGTATTGATGCTCGGGAGCCATGCGATAGTCGACCGTGACCACCTTGATCCGAGCGATGCTGGAAATGGGAATGGATTCAAGCTGCCCCCCATAGCGACCGCCAACAAGCATTCCGCCGCCATGCAGATTGATCAAGACCCGGTTACGATTTCTGTCCGAGACTCCTCCGTTGGGAACGATGACATCGGTCTGTACGCCGGCGATCTTTTGCGGCGCCACGGCCACGGCGAATTGCGGAAGGACTTTGGCGAGCCAGGGAATATAGAGCGTTTCGTCGTACCAACGACGCTCCGCTTCGGCCTCGGTCTCGCCCTTCTTGGGCTTCCAGCTGGCAGGCTTGGCGAGGACCGCCTCATACCCTTTGGTAAGGTCAACGAAATTCTTGCCCGCTTCCGGGCTGGCGAGATCCGAATAGGGAATTTCATCGCCGTTGGGCAAATGAAGCATCCCGGCACGATCGATCTGGGAGGATGACTGCGGAGGAACCGCATAGGTCGTGGGGGACTGCTCTTGCGCGGCAGCATGGCCCGCAACCGATAAGGCGAACAGCAGGGCTAGCGAAGATTTCGTCATACCGGTCATCTCCCTTCTTAATTTCAGCGCGGTGCCATGCGGATGGCACCGTCGAGCCGGATCACTTCGCCGTTCAGCATCGGATTGCGGACGATGCTTTCGACCAGCAGCGCATATTCCGATGGTTTGCCGAGCCGCGACGGATGAGGGACCTGCGCCCCAAGCGAATCCTGGACGTTCTGTGGCAACCCTTCGAGCATTGGCGTGAGGAAGATGCCTGGCGCGATCGAAACGATGCGGATCTTGTGCTGGGCAAGATCGCGCGCGACCGGAAGGGTCATGCCAACGATACCGCCCTTGGAGGCGGCATAGGCGATCTGCCCGACCTGCCCGTCGAATGCCGCGACAGAGGCCGTGTTCACGATGACGCCGCGCTCGCCGTCGATCTCGTCGGCCGCCGCCGCGCGCGCGGCGAACTGCGCAATGCTATTGAATGTGCCGAACAGATTGACTTCGATCGTGCGCCGGAAGGCGTCGAGGCTATGCGGCACAAATTCCTTGTCGACCGTCTTCGTGATCTGGGACACGCCCGCGCAGTTGACGAGGATTCGTGCCACGCCGTGCGCGCGCTCGCCGACGTCGAGACCCTCGGCAACACTGGCGTCGTCGGCGACATTTACCTTGACGAAGATGCCACCGGTCTCGTTTGCGGCCTTCGCTCCGGCCTCTTCGTTGAGATCGAGCAGCGTCACATTCGCGCCCTCGGACGCTAGTTTCTTCGCCGTGGCCAAACCCAAGCCCGAGGCGCCGCCGGTCACGACGGCAGCGAGACCTTTAATGTCCATGTCATTCTCCAGGAAAACGCTTTGATTAAATTATGATGCGTAGTGCGCAGCGACCGGATCGATGAAACCAAGGTCGACCGATTCTGCGCGCACGGGTGCCAGATGTTCGGGAAAGGCGCCGAGAAGGTTGGTCAGCAGGATGACGGCAAGCCCGTCGGGATAGAGCACGACCTGAGACTTGGCGCCGCCACCGGGTGCGGGAACGCGGCCGGCTACGCTCTGTCCAAGGTGCCAGCCGACGCCCCAGACGCCCGGCCGACCGTCATGCAGCGGCGGCGCAGTGAGCAAGGTCTCGATACTGGCCTTGTCCTTCAGCAAATCTCCGCGCTGGAGCGCGAGCACCCAGTTGGCGAGATCCAGAGCCGTGCTCTGCAGTCCCGCTGCCATTCGCAGCACTGGCGGCCAGTTGATGTGGCTGTTGAAGATTCGCCCCGCGGGCTCGCCGTCTACGGTGATATTCATATAGGTGTTGGCGCGGTTCGGCAGGATGTCGTCATCGTTGACATAATGCGTGTTCGGCATGCCGGCCGTCGCGAACTGCCGGCCGGCGACGAACTCGATGAACGGCTTGGCCGTGAGTCTGGCGACGATCCGGCCGAGCAGCGCATAGCTCGTCTGGTTGTAGCTGTACCCCTGCCCCGTCGGATATTCCATTGGCGCGGAATAGGCCGCGCGCCACGCGCCCTCCTCGGTGCCATCGCCAATCAGCGCGACATTGTTGTCGGCGGTATAGACCATGATCTCGGGGACGCCTGCGTTCAGCGTCGCGAGTTGATGAACGGCGATCGCCTGCCAATGGGCTGGCAAATCATCCAGATACGTCGAAATCGGTGCGGCCAGATCGAGCAAGCCGTCTTCGACGAGTTGCATCACCGCGATGCCAGTAAACGCCTTTGCCATCGAATTGATCGAGAAAACCGAGTCCCGCGTAACGGGCACCTGATGTTCGACATTTGCGCTGCCCATTGCGTCGAGCATTTCGATTGCACCGCCTCGCACCACCGCGACCTGCAGTCCCGGGATACCGCGATCCTGCATCAATCGGACCAGATAATCGCGGATAGGTCCGGGCGCGGTGTCTTGGCGGATCTGGTTGGTCACTGTCGTCTGTCCTTCACGTGCCTAGGCTTGCGGCGATGCTGGCGAGAACATCCGGCGCAAAGCCTTCTTGTCGGGTTTCCCAACCGCGGTCAGCGGAATGCTGTCGATGATCTCGAAGCGCTTCGGCGTCTGCACAGCCCCCTTGCGTTCGCGCACATAGGCGGCAAGGTCCGAGGCGCTCGTGGCCGGATCGCGCAGGACGACAGCCGCAACGACGATTTCGCCCCAATGATCGTCGGCAATTCCGAATACGCTGGCAGAGGCGACACCCGGATGTGTCTCGAGCACATCCTCGACCGCGCGTGGATAGACGTTGAAACCGCCGGTGATCACCATATCCTTGGCCCGATCGACGAGCCGCAAGTAGCCGTCGGCGTCGCGAACCGCGACGTCGCCTGTATGGAGCCAGCCGCCGCGCAACGCCTCGGCCGTCTCGGCGGGCTTGCCGAGGTAGCCGCTCATGAGGAGCGGCCCCCGTACGCAAAGCTCGCCGGGTTCGCCGTCGGACACTTCATTGCCCGCGGGATCGAGCAGCTTTACCGCCGCATCGGCCACTGGCCGGCCGCAGGAAGCCAACCGCAGGTCGGATGACAGGTCGTGCTCCTCGCGCCGCATCGTCGTCACGGTGGTCATCGCTTCGGCCTGGCCATAGAATTGAAAAAAGATCGGGCCGAAATGCGCAATGGCGGCCCGCAACCTCGTCGGCGTGATCGGCGATGCGCCATAGAAGATCGTCTCAAGCGACGACACGTCGAAATCCTTGAGGCGCGGATGGTCGAGCAACGCGCTGATCATCGTCGGCACCATCAGGATACAGGTAATCCGATACTCCTCGATCGCGGAGAGGACCCGCGAGGGATCGAACCCCTTTTCGACGTAGAGCGTCCCGCCGCCTGCGACCGTTGGCGTAAAACAGGTTGCACCGACATGACTGAGGGGGGCCACTAGAAGCTGCCGGATTTCATCCGGCCATTGCCAGTCGGCGATCTGGATCCCGAACATCGTCGACATGGCGCGGTAGCTTGCAAGCGTCGCCTTCGGAACGCCCGTCGTGCCTCCGGTATAGACGATACGAGCGATCGCCTCCGGATCGATTTTACGCAGCACAATCCGGCTTTGCGCCTCCTCGGCAGCCAACAGGAATAGGTCGTTTGGCCCGCCGCCGCCGAGAGTCAGGACGCGCGGGCTCCGGCCCGACAGCGCGATGGCCTTGCGAATATCGGGTTCGCGATCCTTGTCGACGATAACGACGTCGATGCCGGCATCGTCGAGGATATAGGAAAAGTCGGATGGTGCGCCCATCGGGTGGAAAGGCGTAAAAATGCCGCCGATGACGCTGATCGCGTGTTGCGTGAACAACACCTCGACGCAGTTACCCGACAGCAAGCCGACGGTCTCTCCGAGCGCAACCCCTTGCTTCTCGAGGGCCGAGACGTAGCGGGCGATCTCGCGTTCGATCTCGGCGCCGGTGAAGCTGCGTCCGTCCCAGCTATGCAACAACATTCGCCCGGCATAGGTACGAAGCGCGTTCAGCAAGAGGTCGTTCAGCTGTTCGAACTCTCGCCCCGACTTATGCGCGCGCGCGATTTCGAGAGCCGCCGGATCCATAATCAGGCGCGCTCCAGGATGTGCACGGCGCAGGCCGAACCATAGTCGGTCATCCCGCCGACGATGTGGGCCAGGCCGAGCCGCGCGCCTTCGACCTGCCGCATCCCGGCCTCGCCGCGCAAATGGAGGCAAATCTCGTAGAGATTGGCGATGCCCGTTGCGCCGAGCGGATGCCCCTTCGACAGCAGGCCGCCGGAGACGTTGACCGGCAGACGGCCGCCCAGCGCGGTCTCGCCGCTGTCGATCAACGCACCGCTTTCGCCCTTCGCGCAGAGGCCGAGATTTTCGTAGTGGAGGAGCTCGGCGGTCGCAAAACAATCGTGGAGTTCCACCAGATCGATGTCCTCGACGCCCAGCCCTGCACTTTCATAAGCCAGCTTAGCGGTCTCGCGTGTCACTTCGTTGAAGTCGGTGAGCCCGTCCTCCATCTCAGTGAAGACGCTCGCGAGCGACGCCGCCACACGAACGCGAACCGCGCGCGCCATAAGCCCGTGCTTGCGCGCGAACGCTTCACTGGTAACGATCGCCGCCGCCGCGCCATCGACATTGATCGAGCACATCAGCTTAGTGTTCGGATAGGCGATCATTTCCGACGCCATGACTTCTTCGAGGGGCGTTTCACGGCGGACGAACGCTTTATCGTTCATGGTGGCATGGTGATGGTTCTTCACCGACACCTTCGCATATTGCTCAAATGTCGTCCCATAGGCGGCGCTGTGCACGACGCCCGCCTGCGAGAACATGCAGGGTGTCGTAATCGTCCCGATTGCGCCCTCTTCCTGGAAGCCGGAGGGTCGGCCGGGCATGACGATCAGCCCGCGGTCCATCTTCTCGACACCGACCGCGAGCGCCACATCATGGCGACCGCTGGCGACCGCCAGGACGGCCTCGCGAAATGCCGAGGCGCCGGTAGCGCAGCCGTTGACGACGTTGAGCACCGGCATCGTCCGCTGGCCGATCCGGCGGAGCACACGCTGCCCGGGAAAGGCGGTCGCCTGCAGCGCACTGCCGCAATAGAGCGCCTGCACATCATGGATGGTGAGGTCCGCATCGGCGAGCGCCATCAGCGCCGCTTCAGCGCCGAGATCCTCCAGGCTGCGATCGGGGAAGCGTCCGAATGGGATCATGTCGATCCCGGCAATCACGACGCCGCTCATGCCGCTGCCCCCAAGGGATGAAAGACCTGCGAGTAGAAGGCACGGCCTGCCGTGTCGCGTTGCCCGCTGTCCTCGATAGAAATTCGGACCGGGCGACCAACCTCGGCCACCGGATCGGCGGGGATGTCCCCGCGAAGCGTTCCGCGCACGACGCCGCCACCGTCGATGTCGATCACGGCAGCGATGAAGGGTACCGGAACGCCCGGATAGCTGCGGTTGATCACCGTACAGGTGCGGACGCGCCCGGTGTCGGCAAGCCGGACATGCTCGACACTGTCATGGGTACCACATGCCGCGCACGCGACCCGGCGACCGAGCAGCGTGGTGCCGCATTGGGCGCAGCGGCTGCCAATCAGATGATGGTCGCCGTCGCGATCGATCACGACATAGGGCACCGCGGCAACGGGTTCTGCGAGCGGGTCGCTCATTCTTCTCTCCCTCAAATTCTATCGCTCAACCGACCGCCCGGAGCGCGGCCGGCCTCACCAATCCTGCAAGCCGTGAAGCGCGCGATTTTGCGCATCGAGGCCATTTTCGAGCGCCTGCGATCGCCACGCCGGATCCTCGGGATTCAGCCGGTCCATCATGATGCGGCGCATGTCTTCGCGTGGCATGGACGATCGTCCGCGGCCAAATTTCAGCCAGCGGTCCATGCGAACCGCGTCGCCGACCGCGATATTGTCATAGGTGCCGACCTCGATCAGCAGGCCAGTCCATTCGGCCTGCGGCGCCGTGCGCGGGAGCCAGGCGGAAAAAAGCCCCTCATAGGTTGGGACCTCGCCCCCAGTTACCTCGAAGGTCGCGGCGAAGGACGCGCGCGCGGCGTCGCCCATCCAGCCAAATACCCGCTCATAAGCCGCCGAACCGGGTTCGAAGCTGCAAAGATGGCTCAGCTCGGCGAACTTTCCGAGGCCAGTATGCCATTCGATAAACGCGATTTTCTTCGCCTTGGCGAATACTTGCGGCAAGAGCTCCGTCACGACCCTGCGCGACCAACAGGGTCCCACCCCAACGAAATTGAGCCCGGTCGGCTCGATGTTCTGGCCGCCTGCCAGCACCGTGATCATCCGCTTGAACCCGTGCTCGCCGGCGACCCGATCGCGCACCGGGCTCCAGTCGATCGTCTCCTCGGTCCAGTCGTCGGGACACATCGCGCGGAACAGGACGGGGTAAAGCTCGTCATCGACGAGGTTCGAGGTGCCCTCGTTGAAATTGCGATTGAGGTCGATATTGGCTTCGTCGGTGCGCGACAGATGCGAAAACCCCCACGGGTTCAGTGCGTGCAGCGCAACGATATTGACGCCGTCCGGGATTTCCACTGTGCGGAGAAAGGCGATCTGGAGCGCCGAACCCAGAAACCCCTCCTGGCCGTGCGTTCCGGACACGATGAACAGGCTTTTCTCGGCAGCGGGGTCGCCGAAGATCGCGACGTCGATCGCGAGATCCTCGTCCTCGGCTCCGCGTTCGGTCGGGTGTACGGCCGATACGATGTGGGCGCCGCGATCCGCGGCGAGATCGAGGAATTTCCGGCGCGCCTCGGCATAGGTCGCACTGAAGGCCGACAGATCGCTCACCACCGTTCAAGCCCGTCGAGAAACAGCTGCTGCGCTTCCACGCCGTTTTTCAGCGCGGTCGCGCGCCAGTCGGGTGCGGTCGGGTAGAGCTTGTCCATCATCGTGTCGCGCATGTCCTCGCGCGACATGAAGGATTTACCTTTCGCGAACTTCAGCCAGCGATCGATGCGAATGCCGTCCATCACCTCGACGACGCCATAGGTCCCGGCCTCGATCACCATGCCGGTCCATTCCGCCTGCGGCGCGGTCGATGGCAGCCAGGCAGAAAACCAGCCGCGATAGTCGGGGGTCACATTGTCGAAGTCCGCCATGCCTCGTGCCCACGTCGAGCGGGCATCGTCGCCAAGCCATTCGAACATGCGTTCATAGCCCGCCGAACCCTGCTCCATCATCGGGATATGGCTGAGTTCGCCATAGTCACCGAGGCCGGTGTGCCATTCGATGAAGGCGATCTTCTTCGCCTTCGCGAAGATCTCGGGAAGCAGCTCTTCGACCACCGTTCGCGACCAGGATGGGCCGGTGCCGATGTAGTTCATTCCAGTGGGCTCGATAATCTGGCCGCCGCCGGCCGCTGAAACCAGCCGCTTGCCGCCATATTTCGCGGTCAGCTCGTCGCGAACGCCGCTCCAGTCGATCGTCTCGGCATTCCAGTCGTCCGGACAGAGAGCCCGGAACAGCGGCGGGTAAATCTCGTCGCGGTCGGACGCAACGCCATAATCGGTGAAATTGCGATTGACGTCGATATTCTGATTATCGGTGCGCGACAAATGAGAGAAGCCCCAGGGGTTGAGGCCGTGCAACGCGACAATATTGATGCCTTCGGGAACGTCCAGGTCGCGCAGGAACTCGATCTGCAGTGCGGAGCCGTAATAGCCCTCCTGCCCGTGAGTGCCCGATACGAGGAAAAGCGTCTTCTCGGCATCGGGGTCGCCGAAGATCGCGATGTCGATCGCGAGCTCTTCGCCTTCCGCTCCGCGCTCGGTCGGGTGCACCCTTGAGATGGTCTTCGCCCGCCGATCTGAAGCAAGCGCCAGAAACTTCTGGCGCGCCTCCGAATAGGTCTGGCTGTAGCTATCCAACATCATATTCTCCCAACTTCGCGGCGTGTCGCAGCCGATCATATGCGCTCGATGATGGCAGCTGGCGCCATGCCGCCGCCGGTGCAGAGGCTTACCAGACCCGTCGAAAGATCGCGCCGCTCAAGTTCGTCAAGGACAGTACCGACCAGGATCGCACCAGTCGCGCCAATCGGATGGCCGAGAGCGATCGAGCCACCGACGACGTTAAGCTTGTCATGCTCGACGCCGAGATCGCGCATGAACATCATCGGGACGATGGCAAACGCCTCGTTGATCTCGAAAAGGTCGATATCGCCGACCGTCATGCCGGCTGCTTTAAGGGCTTTGCGAGCCGACGGTGCCGGCGCGGTCAGCATCAGCTCGGACGAGCCGCCCGACGTCGCAACCGCGCGAATGCGAGCACGCGGCTTCAGCCCATGCGCCCGGGCATAGTCGGGCGAAGCGAGAACGACCGCGCCGGCGCCGTCGACGATGCCTGACGAATTGCCACCATGATGGACATGCGAAATTTCGACCCCGCCATAGTTGCGCTCGACAAGCTGGCGATAGGTCACACCGGTTTTATCGAGCGTCACGTCTAACATGCCATCGAAGGCAGGTTTGAGGCTGGCAAGCCGCTCCATCGTCGTGCCCGGCCGGTTATGTTCTTCCCGGTCGAGCGCAAGCCTGCCGTCGTCATGATATACGGGCACCGTGCTGCGCGCGAAGGCGCCGGCGTCGATCGCGGCGGCAGCGCGCGCTTGGCTGTGAAAGGCGAAGCTGTCGAGCTCTTCGCGACTAATACCCTCCATCGTGGAGATGAGGTCGGCGCAGATGCCCTGATGCGTCTGTGCGTGCATTTCGCGGAGGTGAAGGTTGCCGCAATCGAAGAGCGTCGGCTTCGACACCGAAGGGCTGCTCGACATCTGTTCGACGCCGCCGCCGATCACGAGGTCCTGCGCCCCCGACCAGATGCCCATGACCGCCTGATTCACCGCGGTCAGGCCCGAACCGCAATAGCGATTGACTGTGAAGCCCGGCGCCTGGTCGCCCCAACCCGCATCGAGAACGGCCTGCCGGGCGATGCAACCGCCTTGCCCCTCCGTCTGCGCGAAACAGCCGATTATCACATCGTCAACCTCGGCCGTGTCGAGGCTGTTCCGTTCGGCCAGCGCCTTCAGGACTGTGGAAAGGATCCGCTGCGGATGGACCGAAGCGAGTGCGCCCTTATCGGCACGGCCGATGCCTCTCGGCGTCCTCGCTGCATCGATGATCCAAGCCTCTCGCATTCCACGCTCCCAATTCCTGTTATCCGTTCGATCGCCCACGCCGAGGCATTGCGCCTCGGCACCGCGCGATCATTTGTTCTGCAAGTCGCGGCGAGCCCTCGGCTAGCCTCCGCCTTTACCAATCCGCACTTATCTTGACGCCGAAGGTCCTCGGCATCTGGCGGACTTCGACCGGGGTGAGGAAATACTGGCGCGCCGAAATCCGGCCCCGGTTGTTCGTGAGATTCTGGACGAAGAGCGCGAGATCGAACAGGCCGGTAACGATCATGACGCGCGCACCGACTTCGGAATATTTGCCATAGGTGAGCGCAGCGGGGTTGTTCTTGTTGCCCAGGTCGCTGAACGCCTTGCCCGAATAGGAATAGTCGGCCCGAACCGAAATCTTGGCAGCCTCGCCGGCGGAAAAGCCGTATTGCCCGTACACATAGGCGGTGAAGGGCGCCGAGCCGGGCAAGCGATCGCCGACCTGGGCAGCCGGCACGCCGGCGGCGACGGATTTCAGCTTCGCCTCGTTATACGAAAGCGACGTGCCCATTTCGAACCCATTAACGGGCCTGGCCGTGATCGCTGCTTCAACGCCCTTCGAGGTCGCCGAACCCGCGTTGTCGGTATAGGGAATTCCGCTAGGCGTCCGCACCTGGAGCTGAATCTTTTTCCAGTCGATATAGTAGATCGCCGCATCGATCGTGAGCCGACGATCGAACAGCGAGAGTTTCGATCCAATTTCATAGTTCCATAGCGCGTCGGGATCGTACGAATCGGGCAGAGCCTGCCCGGTGAACGGATCGACCGTGGCAAGGTTCGCGTTGCCGGTCCGAAATCCCTTGGACGCGAGCGCATAAACCATGACGGTTTCGCTAGGCTTGAACGAGATGCTCACCTTCGGCGTTATCGCGTTGTTGCTCGCAGAGTTGGACTGGCTATTCGGAGGACCTTCGAAGATCGTCGTACCGGAAATCGCCGCATCCGTGCCAGTCTTGAGCGAATAATCGCTATAGCGCGCGCCCGCCGTCAATGTCAGGCCAGGCGTCAGCTCGTACGACACCTCTCCGAAAACTGCATAGTCGCTGATCTTCGTCCTGATGCGGGTGTCTTCGAGAAAATCGGTCGGAAATGTAGGACCGCTCACGAAATCCAGCGGAATGTCGGTGACGCCGACCTGACTGATCTGCTCGCGAAGATCGAAATTATATTTCTCGTAATAGCCCCCGATGACCCATTTGAAAGGACCGTCTCCGCTCGACGCGAGGCGAACTTCCTGGACGAAATTGTTGGTCCGGAACTTGTCGTTCAGCGGCGAAACTGTGGTCAGGCCGGTAAGCACGTTCGCAAATGCACTGAAGTCCATCGATGAACTGGCGCGGCGGTCGAGATAGCTGGTCGATGACGTCAGCGTCGCCCAGGGCAGCGAATAGGTCACGTTGAGGTTCAGGATCTTTGAGTTGTCGGTGTTGAACGTCGGAAGCCTGAAATCGCTCGTATCGCTGTTGCTGCCATAGACGACATAGGCCGAATCGTTCGGCTTGTTGATCTCTTGAGCGGCGGTTGCGACCACCTCGAAATTGTCGGTCGGCTTCCATGTCAGGGCGATGCGCCCGCCATAGGATTTGCCGCGATTGACCTCCCGGTCCCCGATCACACCATTGTCGATCCAGCCCGGACTGCGATCGACATGGCCGACGGCGCGCACCGCCAGCCGGTCGGTGACCAGAGGGACGTTGAGCATCGCATTGACGCTGCCGCCGATGCCGCCGCCTTCGGTGATCGTGACGGCCGCATCGGCCGCCGCGCGAACCTCCGACAGGTTCGGCTTGCTGTTGATGACGCGGATCGCACCGCTGAGCGCACCGGCGCCGAACAGCGTGCCCTGCGGACCACGAAGCACTTCCACGCGATCCACGTCGAACAGCTGCAGGCGCGGGACGGTCCAGGGGATGACGAGATCGAGCACCGGAACATCGTCATAGTAGAGTGCGACCGGCTGTTGCAGATTGCCGAAGACGGCGCTCGTCTGGACGCCGCGAACCGCCAGCACGCCCTGGCCTGCATTCACTTCCGTATAAGCAAAGCCGGGGACCAACCGCGCCACATCCTTGGCCTGCAATGCACCAGCGGATTCGAGCTGTTCCTGAGACAGGGCCGAGATGCTGCTCGGGATGTTACGAACCAGTTCGGAGCGGCGCGTCGCGGTCACAACAATGTCTTGCGGCGCGTCCGACTCCGAAACCGTCGGGGAAGCCGACGTGTCCTGGGCATTCGCCGCCGCGCTCGCGAGCAAGCTGCCCGCGATCATCGCTATCCGGGAAACCTGGCTGTAGCTCATGCTCATCTACCCCTCCTCCACTGGTAACCGCGATCGCTGATTTTTCTCGAATGGTGCGGCCGACCTTTGGCGGGATTGTGTTGCAGGGGGCAATGCGCCGATAGAATGACCACGGCGAATTATTGAACTTATACGACATCCGGACCGTCATAGTAGCGATGAAGGGCGGACAAACCCATCGAGCCGGCCGTCCGCCGCCCCCGGCCGGCCCGTCATATTCGGCGGAAGATTGCGGATATTAAGTGCGCTCAATCGCGATCGCGACCGTACTACGGCCCCGCATCCGAACAAGCATCTTGAACTTTTATGCCATCTTCCGTGATATAGGGCCGTGAACAACAGACGAGCCCGGGAGGTTAGGTGTCGGATTCGCAGCCAGAACGACAACGACAGCCGAAGCTCCGGATCGGTTTCATCCTGGCACCGCGTTTCACGCTCGCGGCATTCGCCAATTTTGTCGATGCCGTGCGGCTTGCGGCCGATAGCCGCGACCGCAGCCAGCCGATCGATTGCGAATGGGCGGTGCTCGGGGAACCCGGCGAATGGATCGAATCGAGTTGCGGCTTGCGGGTGCAGGCGTGGGACCTTCTCGATAGTCCGAAGCGATTCGACTATATCGTCGTGGTGGGCGGGCTCCTGCATGGTCGGCCCCGCGTATCCTCGAACATCAATGCGTTTCTCGCGGCGGCGGCCAGTGCGCATGTTCCGCTGGTGGCCCTATGCACCGGCTCTTTCATCCTCGCCAGGGCCGGATTACTCGACGGCTATGAGGTTTGTCTAAGCTGGTTTCACATCGACGAGTTCAGGGAAGAATTTCCTTCGCTGCGCGCCGAGTCGAGGCACCAATTCCTGATCGATGGCGAGCGGTTGACCTGCGCTGGCGGGGTCAGCAGCGCGCATTTGGCAGGTCACCTGATCGAAAAGCATGTGGGCCGTGGGCGCGCATTGAAGAGCCTGCGCATCATGCTCGAAGAAGCCTCGCTGCACGCGGATGCGTGGCAGCCGGAGGAGATCGTAACGCGCCCCTCGCAGGACAATCTGGTCAAAAAGGCAATGTTACAGATCGAACGAAATATCGGAGACCGTACACAGTTGCCGACATTGGCGCGATCGCTCGGGATCAGCATCCGGCAACTGCAGCGACGGTTCGAAAAGGACATTGGCATCGGGGTGCGCGAATATCGCCGCAACCTACAGCTCGCGCGGGCAAAATGGCTTGTCGAACATAGCGACTGGCCGATGACGAGGATCGCGCTCGATTGCGGCTTTTCCGATTCCGCCCATTTTTCCAGAACCTTCAAACAGCATTTCAATTCCCTACCCTCGATGGACAGAAAGTTGGCCAAGAAGTCGCAGGGCTGAGCGAGCGCATCTTCGAACCCCGGTGAAAACAATAGGTTGAAGCAGATTCAATCGCGCGCTCGGACGCGTGAAGCCATGTCGTTAAAATCCAATTGAGCGACGTATTCATTCAAGCCACTGACTGTTCTTTCCAGCGATACCCTTGTTTCAGAGACGTGCAGGTAATCGGCGTCTTTCTAGAAGCGAGTTGGGAGAGCGACGTTGGCAAGCACAGCATGGACCGGGACGATCGAGGCGCCGCAGTTCTTCGGCGGAGCGCTCGCCGATAGCGATCCCGCCGTCCACGCTGCGATCGACGCAGAGCTCGGTCGCCAGCAAGACAAGCTCGAACTGATCGCGTCGGAAAATATCGTATCGACCGCGGTGTTGCAGGCTCAGGGGTCCGTCCTCACCAACAAATATGCCGAGGGATATCCAGGCAAACGCTATTATGGCGGCTGCGAACATGTCGACGTGACAGAGCAGCTCGCGATCGATCGCGCCCGCGAATTGTTCAGCGCCGAATATGCGAACGTCCAGCCGCATTCGGGTGCCCAGGCCAACATGGCGGTCGTCTTCGCGCTGCTGCAACCTGGCGAGACGATGATGGGAATGAGCCTCGCGCACGGCGGACATCTGACGCATGGCGCGGCACCGACGCTGTCGGGAAAATGGCTGAATGCCGTGCAATATGGTGTCCGCGAGGCGGATCAGCGTATCGACTATGACGCGGTCGCCGAGCTTGCCCGCGAATATCATCCCAAGCTGATCATCGCGGGTGGATCGGCCTACCCTCGCGAGATCGACTTCGCCCGCTTTCGCAGAATTGCGGATTCTGTCGATGCCAAGCTGATGGTTGATATGGCGCATTTCGCGGGGCTCGTCGCGGGCGGCGCGCATCCCAATCCGCTCGAGCATGCGCATGTCGTGACCTCGACGACGCACAAGACGTTGCGTGGTCCGCGCGGCGGCCTGATCCTCACCAACGATGAGGTGCTCGCCAAGAAGATCAACTCGGCGATCTTTCCCGGCCTGCAGGGCGGGCCGCTCGAACATGTGATCGCGGCGAAGGCGGTGGCGTTCGGCGAAGCGTTGCAGCCCGAATTCGCGGACTATGCGCGCCGCGTCGTCTCCAATGCGCGGGCGCTGGCGGCGTCACTCGAACGCGGTGGCTCAACTATAGTATCGGGCGGGACCGACACGCATGTCGTGCTGGTGGACCTCCGGCCGAAAGGCCTCACTGGCAAGTGCGCCGAGCAGCTGTTGGGCGACGCGGGCATCACCTGCAACAAGAATGGCATCCCGTTCGATCCCGAGAAGCCGTTCGTAACTTCGGGCATCCGGCTGGGGTCCGCGGCGCTGACCACGCGCGGCTTCGGTGTCGCCGAGTTCGAAGAGGTCGGGCGGTTGATCAGCCTCATCCTCGACGCCGCGGCGGCCGGCGACGTTCCGGAAGAGCTGAATGACGACGTCCGCCAAGGCGTCGCGGCACTGTGCGCGCGCTTCCCGATCTATCAAACGGCGCGCGGCTAACTCAGGACGGACCGGAGGCCTCATGCAAAAATTTTCCGCCTTCTCACTTCTCCGTCAGGGTTTCGCTCGCCAGCAAGGCTGGCGGACCCAATGGCGCAAACCTGAACCTAAGCCCGCCTATGATGCGATCATCGTTGGCGGCGGCGGCCACGGTCTCGGCGCCGCTTATTACCTCGCCAAGGTCTTCGGGATGCGCAACGTTGCGGTGCTGGAGAAAGGCTGGATCGGTGGCGGCAATACGGGTCGCAACACGACCATCATCCGTTCCAATTATCTGTTCGACGAAAGCGCTGCCCTCTACGACCATGCGCTGAAGATGTGGGAGGGTCTGAGCCAGGAGCTAAACTACAACGTCATGTTCTCGCAGCGGGGGGTTATGATGCTCGCGCACAATATCCACGACATCCAGGTCTTCAAACGGCACATCCACGCGAACCGCATCAATGGCGTCGACAATGAATGGCTGACCGCCGAAGAAGCCAAGGCATTTTGCCCGCCGCTCAATATCGACCCAAATGTGCGCTACCCGGTGCTCGGCGCCGCCCTTCAGCGGCGCGGGGGTACCGCGCGACACGACGCGATCGCCTGGGGATATGCGCGCGGGGCCGATGCGCTCGGGGTCGATATCATAGAGAATTGCGAAGTCACCGGGATCCGGCGCGATGCCGCAGGTGCCGTATCGGGCGTAGAGACGACGCGCGGCTTCATCGCCTCGCAGCGGGTTGGGGTATCAGCGGCAGGCCACACCAGCGTCGTCCTCGACATGGCCCACGTCCGTCTTCCGCTCGAAAGCTATCCGCTGCAGGCGCTCGTCTCCGAACCGGTGAAGCCGATCTTCCCCTGTGTCGTGATGTCGAACACCATCCACGCCTATATGAGCCAGTCCGACAAGGGCGAGTTGGTGATTGGCGCGGGCACCGATGTCTATACGAGCTATACGCAGCGCGGTGGGCTGCACATCGCGACCGAAACACTAGCGGCGATCTGCGAGCTGTTTCCGCAGTTCCGGCGCATGCGGATGCTGCGCAACTGGGGCGGCATCGTCGATGTGACCCCCGACCGCTCGCCGATCGTCGCCAAAACGCCGGTCAAAGGCCTCTATGTCAATTGCGGCTGGGGCACCGGCGGTTTCAAGGCGACGCCGGGTGCCGCACATCTCCTCGCGCACACGATCGCGCACGACGCGCCGCATCCGATCAACGCCCCCTTCACGATCGAGCGCTTCCGCGACGGCTATCTGATCGACGAGGCCGCCGCCGCGGCCGTGGCGCATTGAAGGACCTGCCATGCTGATCATCCCCTGCCCCTATTGCGGCGAGCGGCCCGAACTGGAATTCTCGTACGGCGGCCAAGCCCATATCGACCGGCCCACCTTGCCGTCGGAATTGAGCGACGAGGCGTGGAACAGCTTCCTCTACGTCCGCGCCAACCCCAAGGGCCGCCACGCCGAGCGCTGGCGCCATATCCATGGCTGTGCCCGCTTTTTCAACGCCATTCGCGACACGCGAACCGATCATATCCTCGCGACCTACAAGGTCGGCGAGACTGCCCCCGAGGTACCGGCATGACCCCAGCCCGCTTTCGGACGCCGAGCGGCGGCCGCATCGACCGCACAAAGCCCCTTGGCTTTACCTTCGACGGGCGTGCCTATTCAGGATTCGAGGGCGATAGCCTTGCTTCCGCCTTGCTCGCCAATGGCGTCCATCTCGTTGGTCGTTCCTTCAAATATCACCGGCCGCGCGGTATCCTCGGCGTGGGCGCCGACGAGCCCAACGCACTTGTCGACATCAGGCGCGACAAGGCGCGGACCACGCCCAATCTGCTCGCGACACAAGTCGAGCTGTACGATGGGCTGAATGCGGTCAGCCAGAACCGCCATCCCAGTCTCGAGCGGGACCGCATGGCGGTTAACGACCGGTTCGGGCGCTTCATTCCCGCCGGCTTCTACTACAAGACCTTCATGTGGCCGCGCAAAGCTTGGGACCGTTTTTTCGAGCCCCGTATCCGCGCCGCGGCAGGGCTTGGAGTCGCCCCGTCCGAACCCGATCCCGACACCTATTCGCAGCGTCACGCCCATTGCGACATCCTGATTGTCGGTGGCGGCCCGGCGGGGCTGGCAGCAGCCCTTGAGGCGGCGGCAAGCGGTGCGCGCGTCATTCTGTGCGACGATCGTCCGTCGATAGGGGGATCGCTCCTTGCGGCCCATCGGGTGACCATCGCAGAAAGGCCCGCTGCGCATTGGCTGGCCGAGACTCTGGAGAGGCTCGCGGCGATGCCGAACGTCACCCTCCTCCGCCGGACCGCCGCCTTCGGCTATTATCCGCACAATTGGATTGGCCTCGTGCAGAAGCTGACCGATCATCTGGCCGACGCGCTCCCCGGGCAGCCGCGCGAGCGCCTCTGGCACGTCCGCGCGAAGCAGGTGGTGATCGCCGCAGGCGCAATCGAACGCCCGCTTGTCTTTCCTGACAATGATCGCCCGGGCATCATGCTCGCCGACGCGGCGCGCACCTATCTCCAGCAATATGGCGTTGCGGTCGGCAGCCTGATCGTCGTCGTCGCGGCGCACGACAACGGATATCGCACGGCGCAGGAACTGAAGGATGCGGGGATCACGGTCGTGGCAGTTGCCGATATCCGTCGGCCCTCTCCGGCTTCCGAGCGCGCGAGAGCGGCAGGCATCCCGGTATGGACCGAAGCTGCGATCGAGGGAACGTCAGGCAAGCTTCGCGTCGCGTCGATCAGCATTACCGCAGGCGGCAAGCGCGAAACATTCGCCTGCGACGCGGTGTTGATGGCGGGCGGGTTCACACCCAGCGTCCATCTCTTTTCCCAGTCGCGCGGCAAGCTCGCGTGGAACGCTCCCCTCCAGGCCTATCTCCCCGACCAGTCTGCCGAGGCCGAACGCTCGGCCGGCGCGTGCCGCGGGCGTTTCGCTCTCGACGAGGCCTTGGCTGACGGTGCCGAAGCGGGCCGCGCAGCGGCTGAAGCAGCGGGCTTCGCATCGCAGCCCGTTTCGCGCGACCTCGCCGTGACGATCGCGCACCCGATCGGCCACGGCGGCCATATCGGGGCCGCGCCGATGTCGATAGAGATCAAGTCCAAGGCCTTCGTCGACTGGCAGAATGATGTGACCGCAAACGATATCCTTCTCGCTGCGCGCGAGGGATTTCTGTCGATCGAGCATGTGAAGCGCTACACCACCACCGGAATGGCGACCGACCAGGGGAAGCTGTCGAACATCAACGCGCTCGGTATCGTGGCAGAGGCAACCGGCCGCAGCATTCCCGAGATCGGTCTCACCACCTTTCGCGCGCCCTACACGCCGATCAGTTTCGGCTCGCTTGCGGGCCGCGCGCGGCGCGACCTGTTCGATCCGGCGCGGATCACGGCGATCCATGAATGGGCCGCCGAGCATGGCGCGGCGTTCGAAGATGTCGGCAACTGGAAACGTGCGCATTATTTTCCGCAAGCGGGGGAAGATATGCACGCCGCCGTCGCGCGCGAATGCCTGGCGGTGCGCGAGCGCGTCGGCCTGTTCGATGCCTCGACGCTCGGCAAGATCGAAGTCGTCGGGCCCGATGCCGCCGAATTCATGAACCGTTTCTATGTCAACGCTTGGACCAAATTGGCGGTCGGCAAATGTCGCTATGGTGTGCTCTTGCGCGAGGATGGATTCGTGCTCGACGACGGTGTCGTCGGACGCCTGGCACCCAATCGCTTCCATGTTACGACCACGACCGGCGGTGCGGCGCGCGTCCTTGCCATGATGGAGGATTATCTCCAGACCGAATGGAGAGACCTCGATGTATGGTTGACCTCGACCACCGAACAATGGTCGGTGATCGCAGTGCAGGGGCCGAAGGCGCGCGCGGTGATAGAGCCGTTGATCGAAGACCTCGACATTTCGGCCGGGGCCTTTGCGCACATGAGCATCGCGGACGCGCGGATCTGCGGCGTACCGATGCGGCTGATGCGCGTGAGCTTCACCGGAGAGCTCGGCTTCGAGGTCAATGTCCCAAGCGGCTATGGCGCACAGGTCTGGCAGGCAATCTGGGAGAGCGGCAGGGATCATGGCGTGGTCGCCTATGGCACCGAGACGATGCATGTGCTGCGCGCGGAGAAGGGCTTCATCATCGTCGGGCAGGAGACCGACGGCACGGTGACGCCCGACGACGCCGGCCTGGCGTGGGCGATCGGCAAGACGAAGCCTGACTTCGTCGGCAAGCGCTCGCTGGCTCGTCCGGCCATGGCCGACGGCGATCGCAAGCAGCTCGTCGGTCTTCTCACGCGCGACCCCCAGGTCGTCCTCGAGGAGGGAGCCCAGATCGTCGCGTCATCGGCACGCAAGCAATCGATGGGTCATGTGACCTCATCCTATCATAGCTCGGTGCTCGGCAAATCGATCGCGCTGGCGCTGGTCCGCGGCGGCCGCGAGCGCATCGGCGAGGCGCTCGAGGTCCCGATGCCTGGAGGACCGATCGAGGTCGAAGTTGTCGCCCCTATTTTCTTTGATCCCAAGGGGGAACGGGTGAATGTTTGAGCAGCGGATTGCTTCGCCCTTCGGCATCGAAAGCGATGCTATCGCCGCGCTTGCCCCGATGAACCGTGCGATCCTGCGTTGCCGCGAGGCGCATATCGGCCCCATCTCCCAAAGCCTCGGAATTTCGCTGCCGCAGCAGGCATGCCGCGCTGAAAGCGACGGCGCATCGAGCGCCTTGTGGCTAGGTCCCGACGAGTGGCTTCTGCTCCATACAGGCCATGAGGAGAGGTGGGTACCCGACCTGGCCGCCCTGCTGGACGGCGAACTCTGCTCGCTCGTCGATGTCGGCCACCGCCAGGTCGCGCTGTCGATCGATGGAGGGCGCGCCGAGACAATATTGTCGGCAGGCTGCGCGCTCGACCTGTCTCTGGCCGCCTTCCCCGTGGGCATGTGCACCCGCACGATGTTCGCAAAGGCGGAAATCGTCCTATGGCGCACCGGCGCGGCGCGCTTTCATCTCGAGGTGTGGCGCTCGTTCGCACGCTATGTCGAGGCGCTTCTCCGCGAGGCGGAAAGCGAGGCCTGAGCCGTGATCGGCGTTCGGGATATTTTCCGTATCGGTATCGGGCCGTCGTCTTCGCACACCGTCGGACCGATGAAAGCCGCGGGAGAGTTCGCGAAAGAGCTGCGGGGCCGCAGCTTCGCTCGGGTCCGCTGCGAGCTGATGGGTTCGCTCGCTTGGACGGGCGGAGGCCACACAACCGACAAGGCGGTGATGCTCGGCCTCGCCGGCCATCTGCCCGATACGATCGAGCCCGGCGCCATGGAAGCGATTATTGGCCGAGCGACAGCGTCGAAGCAACTCCGAGTCGCCGGCCGCGACATCGCGTTCGATATCGTTTTCGACCGCAAGAGCCGTACCCGGCGCACCCCAACACGCTTCGTTTCACCGCGTTCGCGGATGACGGAAGCGAGATTTTATCGGAGCGCTGGTGCTCGATAGGGGGCGGCTTCATCGCGCGGGAAGAACAGGTCGGAGCGCCGCCCCCCGACGAGGCGACAGACCTCCCCTTTCCCTTCGCAACCGCCGGGCAGTTGCTGTCGCTGTGTGCCCGCAACGGGCTGCGCATCGCGGAAATCGTGAGCGCGAACGAGCAGGTCCATGGGACGGACAGCGAGCTTCAGGCTTATCTCGACGCGATTACCGCGGTGATGATGGATTGCATCGATCGGGGCATGCAGACCGATGGCGTGTTGCCGGGACGCCTGCGCGTCCAGCGCCGTGCGAAAGCCATTCGCCAGAAGCTCGACGCGGACCGTTTCCGCAACCGCCAAGCGCCGCATGCGATCATGGATCATGTCAGCCTGTTCGCGATCGCCGTGAACGAGGAGAATGCGGCCGGCGGCCGGATCGTCACCGCGCCGACCAATGGCGCGGCGGGCGTCGTTCCGGCCGTCCTTCGCTATTATTGCGATTTCTGGCCCGGCGCCGACCGCGCCGGGATGCACGAATATCTGCTGACCGCGAGCGCGATTGGGACACTGACCAAATTGAATGCGTCGATATCGGGCGCCGAGGTGGGCTGCCAGGGCGAAGTGGGGACCGCGAGCGCGATGGCGGCAGCCGGATTGGCCGCTGCGATGGGCGCGACCAACGAACAGGCCGAGAATGCGGCCGAGATCGCGATGGAGCATCATCTCGGCATGACCTGCGATCCAATCGGCGGGCTCGTCCAGGTCCCTTGTATCGAGCGCAACGCGTTAGGTGCGATCAAGGCCATCAATGCCGCCTCGCTCGCGCTGCGCGGCGATGGCACCCATATCGTCTCGCTCGATCAGGTTATCGAAACAATGATGCGCACCGGCCGCGACATGCATGCTAAATATAAGGAAACGTCGCGCGGTGGACTGGCTGTGAGTTTCCCCGAATGCTGAAGGCGCCAGGAGGATCGGCATGACGCAGGTACGACGCCGGAACAGGATCGCGACGAGCGCTTCCCTCAGTTACGGCCAGTTGGGGGCGATGTCCCACTATTTCACGTAGATGGCCGAAGCAATAACATGTCTTGCTGTCGACGCGCTGGCTTGCCCGGACGGGTCAGCCAAGGGAAAATGAATGACGAACAGCCGTGATCTCGAGAGCCATCGCCCGGCATCCAGTCGCCGCAGAGCCCTTTTGGCCGGTGGAATCTGCTTTGCGATGTTGAGCCAGAAGGCTTTTTCAACAGACAGCCGGAGATCGCCGGTTGTTGCGCCGGACGCTGGAAAGAAGCTGGCCTTTAGCAAGGACTCCGAAACGGTGGGTCTGGTCGAGATGTCCAACATCCGTTCGGGCAATGGGAAGATCTTGGTCAAATTCTTCCAATTCGACCAAGCACCGGTGCCCGAGAATTTCTTGATCTACGAACTTGCACCCGGTGCCAGCGAAGGCGTTCATGTCCATTTTCTCGACAATCGCAACAACGAGGGATCATTCGACGAATATTATTATGTGATCAGCGGTCAGGGACAGATGGAGATCGATGGACAGGTCGTCCGCGTTGCTGCGGGCGACCATATTCATACGCCGTTGGGTGTCGCCCACGGCATCGAAAACACGCACGGTACGGTCAATTTGCGCGTCCTGCTGACATTTGTAAGGCGCGGTTCGGAAGCTTAGCCATTCACGCTTCGAGCTTCGCCTGTACCGTCAAGCTGAGCCGAGCATGCAACAACCGCCGGCTTCCGCCCGAGAGGCTTCGAATTGTCTCGAACTCCCGGCAATCGCCTTTCACCTTCGGCGTTCGAACGGACGAACCTCTGCGGCGAGCACGTCGGCATATGTTGTTCAGGGCAATCCGGTTTTGTGCGATGCATGCGGTTCGCTCGTCGCCTGCCGGCATCGCCGCAAGCCGTCCTCCTGCCGAGACGCCGGTGCCGGTCACGAGGACGCGAGCGGGTGTCCGTCTCTGATGGCCTGGTCGATGTAGCGTGCGGCGCGCAGCATGAATCCGCCGGCGGCGAACATCACGATAAACAGGATCATGATCGCCCAGCGCAGGCTTTCGGCTGGACCGTAAGTCGGGGCGAGATAGTCGCTGATTGCTCCCGCGATGAGCGGTCCCAAGCCGAGCCCGACAAGGTTGGCGAAGAGAAGGATGATCGCGACAGCGGTCGCTCGCCGATTGCTGTCGCAGACGAGATAAAGCGACGAGAACATCGGCGGAGACATCACATTTTGCAGCATCACGCCGAGAAACAGGGGCACATACATTGCCGACAATGTCCAGCGCGAGAGCGCAAATTCAAAAATCGGAACACAGATGATCATTGCCCAGCCTGCGGTGCGCGGCACGTTGGCCAGGTTGCTTTTTGCCACATGGTTGGACAGGAAACCGCCAAGCAAACTTCCGACCACCGCGCCGATCACGGCGATCGTTCCAAAGGTGGCACCTGCAACCTGCACATTTACGGCGAAGAGTCGGGTCATCAACGACACGATGAAGACGAGTGCACCATATCCCATGAAAAAATAGATCACCATCGCGTACAGGATGCAGCGGTAGGCAGGGTTCTTCAGCAGCTCCGCAAGCGCTACCCGCATCGGCTCAACCACCGTTTTCGCGGCGATGACTTTTCGCGGTTCCTTCAGCAAAAGCGCGCTCACGGGCGTCATCACCACGCCCGCTATGCCGACTATCAGGAAGGCGCTCCGCCACCCATAGTGCTGCGCGACATAGCCGCCGAGGATCAGGCCGCCGGCATAGCCAAGCGCTGCCGACAAGATGAACACCCCCATCGCTCCCGCGCGCTTCTCTGGCGCGAAATAATCGGCGATCAGGCTCTGGGCCGTTGGCAAGGCGCCCGCTTCGCCGACCCCGACGCCGATGCGCGCAAGCGCGAGCTGCCAGAAGGTCTGGGCGACGCCGCACAGGGCGGTCATCGCGCTCCACACGAGCAGCGACAGCGACAGGATGATCGGCCGGTCCCCGCGATCGGCCCAGCGCGCGATGGGGATTCCGAGCGTCGCATAGAAGAAGGCGAACACGATTCCGCTCAGCAGGCCGAGCTCGGTGTCGCTGAGCACGAACTCGGTCTTGATCTGTGGCAGCAGCACCCCGAGGATGTTGCGATCGATGTTGTTCGAGGCCCCAACGAAGAACAGCACCGCGAGGAACACTGCGCGCTGCCGCGCGGTGTAGAGCAGCCATGGCGCGTCGGCCGCGCCATGGCTACTGTCCGCGAGGTCCTCCTGGTCGGAAGCCCCCACCCCGCGAACCGTTGCGCTCACGCCCTGATCTCGATCGGCGCATCACATCGCACGATCGGCTTTCTCTCAAGCGAGGGGAAAGCCATCGTTAAAAGGTCTTGGCGAGCGATGCGCCGAAGCTGCGCGGCTGGACATGCGAATAGGCCGTTCCCGGGAAGGAACCCGGCCCGCCACCGAGCACCCCATGGCTGTCGAAGATATTTTTGGCATAAAGGCTGAGCACCCAGCTCCCGTAATTCACGCCCATACGCAGGTCGAGCTTGTTGAACGAGGGATAGACCGCGCGCGCTGGCGTCGCCACGAAGGATCCCTGACGCTTCCCGATATGGCCGAAGGTCGCGCCGAGAGTGATCGATAACTTGTCCGACATCTCGAAGCGCTGATCGGCCGATAGATTGGCCGTGAATTTCGCATTATAGGGAAGCTGCGCGCCCGACGGCGCGAACGTCGCCGAATTGACCACGCCCTCGGTAAGCTTCGCGTCATTATGGCTTACCCATCCCGAGATCGTCGTGCCATCGCTTGGACGCAATGTAACCGAGACCTCGGCGCCCTTGCTCTTCGCGCGTGCGGCGTTCGATGTATAGGCGAGGCCGTTACTGGTGCTGACGAGCGTGATCTGAAGCTTTTTCCAGTCGATATAGAAGACCGACGCGTCGAAGGTCAGCATGTCCGCAACCTCGCCCTTGATGCCGAGCTCGTAATTGGTCGTCGTATCTGCATCCGCGGCCCGCGGAACCGACGGGTCGGAGTTGAACGAATTCGAACGCCCCGGACGATAGCCGGTAGCCAGGCGGCCATAGATCATCAGGTCTGGATTAACCTTGAACTGCGGCGTCACAAGATAAGTGAAGATCCGGTCCTTCTTCGTGATCGCCGGGAGCACCAGGGGCGTGGGGAACAACGCGCCGCCCTCGACCACTTCGTCGAAGATCGAGCGCGTCCAACTGTGGCGTGCGCCGAGCTGGAGGCTGAACCGGTCCGATAGATTGAGCGTGGGGTCGGCGAAGACAGCAAATTCGCGATATTTGAACGGGATGGAGAAGGTGATGATGTCGCCGGCAATCGCGCCCGACGTCGCCTGCCCCGAAATCCGCTGATAAATCGGCGTATCCTCGTCGGAGAAAAAGCCGCCGACGAGCCAATCGAGCATTTCGCCGGTCTCGAAGCTCGCGCGGACTTCCTGGGTGATGCGCTTCACCTCGGCGTCGAACCGCGATGGCGCGCCTGGCACGCCGAAATTGCTCTGAGCAAGGCCGCCCCATGGCGCGATCTTGGTATAGTCCTGGACTGCGGTCTTTTCAAAGCGGCTGTAGGCGGTAGCCGAGGTGATATCGACACCACCCAGCTCAGCGTTAATCACCGCGCTATAGGACTGGGTCGTGCTCTCAGACTGACCGGTGTTTAGGATGTAATTCTGCTGATAGTCCGACAAGCCGGCGCCGCGCACTTCCTCGCTCGATCCGTCGGCTTTCATATGCTGGTAGAGCGCGCTTAGCTTGATCGAGAAGCTGTCGCTGGGCTTCCAGAGCGCCGATGCGAGTCCGCCGCTCGTGGTGATGTCGTTCACATCGGCCTGCCCGGTCGTGATATTGTCGATATAGCCCGGATCCTTGCGAGTGAAGCCGCCGACACGGACCGCGAACGTCTCCGACAAGGGAATATTCAATCCCGCCCGAAAGCTGTATCCGACATCATTGCCATGCGCGATCGTGTTGAGCCCCGCTTCGATGCGGCCGCTCAAATCGGTCGTCGAGGGGTCGACGGTCACGAACTTGATGAGGCCCCCCATGCTGTTCGCGCCGTAGAGCGTGCCTTGTGGGCCGCGCAGGATTTCGACGCGCTGCAGATCGGAGGGATCGACGTCGGGCGAGAAGTCGTAGGTCGATGCTCCGAACGGCACTTCGTCGATCATGATGCCGACGGTCGGATTGGCGAACGCCCCCGAGGACACGCCGCGAATTGCCAGCGTCTGCTGACCGCCACCGCCCGGCGAAGGCGCAACCTGGAAGCCCGGTGCCGAACCGAAGAAATCGCGCAAGCGTGACTGGTTCGATGACGTAAGGGACGAAGCGGTCAGCGCAGTCACGGCCGCGGGCACATCGATCAGCCGTTGCTCGCGTTTCTGCGCCGTAACGACGATCTCTGAATCGCTGGCCTGACTGGATTGCACGTCCGGCGCCGGCGCGTCCTGCGCCTGTGCGACTGCCGGAAACATGACCAGCGCAGCGCCCGACGTCAGTAGCGATACCAACACCCCATGGCGATTTTTCAGACCCGCAATGCCCATCTTCATCCCCTTTGCCCATTTAATATTATGTTTGGGGTCGCTGGAACCGACCCTCAGGGAGAAAGATAGGCACGGCAAAAGATCGGGGGATTGATCCAATACGGCGTTTAGTTGAACTTATGCGCCGCAACTGCCGTCGCTGACGCTACGTCGGGGCGGATTTTCACTCTAGTCAGCCGGCTTACGCTGACGCCCGGGCGCAATTATTCGGCAATGGAGGAACGCCGGATCTCAGTCGGAAACCGGCAGTCGATTCCGAGGTGCAGTCCCGACGGGGACTGCCTTTAGAATTTGACCGAGCCGCTCAATCCGATCGTGCGCGGCTGCATGATCGATACCTGCGCCGGCAATCCGCTGGTGAGGCCGTTCGCCGATAGCAGCGTGTAAGCTGACAACTGTCCACGCACGTCGAACAGGTTGCGAACGTAAAGCTGCGCATCGACAGGGCCGATATTCGCACCCGCGCGCAAGTCCACCGTGGCGTAGGCAGGAAGCTGGTACTGCGGGAACGAGGCGCTATTGTCGAAGCTGACCGAGCGATCCGATACGAAGCGCAACGTGGTGCCGAACGTGGGGGCGAATTCGCTGCTTGGAGCGGCGGCGTAATCCCCGCTGATCGCCGCTGTGAAAGCCGGGACATCGGGCAGACGGTCGCCGTCGCGACCGCCCAGGTCGGGATTGTCCTCGGCAAGCAGGGCGTTGGCGTAGGCGAAGGCCCCGGTAAACGTCACTTCCCGGCTGGGTCGCGCGGTCAGCGTTAACTCACTACCGTACACGCGCGCCTTGCCGGCGTTTGCGACCACGACGATGTTGTTGCGCGCTGCGCCTCGGCCACGACAAGCGCGTTTATCACGCTGCGCATTGGCTCCTCGATTGTGGCCTGAAAGCTCAACGCCGGAATCGTTTGTAGCGTCGTCCTCAGGCGGGCCTGATCGAAGACGACGTTTTCGGCTATCGCGTAAAGTTCCTCGGTCCGCGCAACGAAGTCCGTATGCGGACAGGGTCAGTCCATCGGCCGCCCCGCCGCAACCGGAGCCGCGGCCGCATCCACGGAGTATCCGGCGCTGGTTGAACGGCCGCCTTCACCAACTGACGTCGATGGGCGCCGAAGATGATCCAGGAAATCCGCCGACCGGACCGAAGGGATGCCTTCGATCTGTCCCAATATCCAGGCCGAGGGCTTAAATCGGGCCTGATCGAACTGGATTTCGATCATTATGCCCCTTGTGTCATACTCGAGCACGACGTCTACGGGAATGACCGCAACTCCTGTTGCCAGCCGCAACACCCGTTCAAATACATGCGGGCATCGCGACGCATGGATATGAAGCAGTATCAGCCGCTCACGCGGGCATTTTGCGGGAATTTCAGCAACAGCTTTCTGCACAGCCATCTCCACACCAGCATCGATACCGAACCGCCCTATTTCCCGGGCTCCCCGACATAGCGCTGCAACCAATCGACAATGCGCGCGGCGGAATCGATGTAGGCGGGATAACCCCGAAGGCTGTGGCCATCCTCGGGATAGATCGCGAGCGCGCTCTCGACTCCGGCTTCGGCCAATGCGCCGAAGAATTCGATGGCTTGGCCGGTCGGCGTATTCTTGTCGCGACCGCCGGCCAGGACCAGTGTGGGCGTTTTTGCATCCTTGGCGAAGAATACGGGGCTGCGATCGAAATAGTGCCCGCCGGCGCAGCGCGGCGACCCTTCGAGAAACGCCTGGTCGAACCAGGGAATTTGTGAGGCATAGTGTTGGCTATACCAGTTCGCGACCGGCGAGATCGGAACCGCCGCCGCAAAGCGATCGGTCTGCGTGACCAGCCAGCTGCTCATGAATCCGCCGTAGCTGGTTCCCGATACGCTGACGCGGCCCGAATCGACGATACCTTCTGCCACAAGACTGTCGATCCCGGCGAGATAGTCATATGTGTCCTCGCCGCCCATGTCGTGGCGGACCCGCCGCGCGAAATCCTGCCCGCGTCCCCCCGATCCGCGGGGATTCGGCAACAGCAGGGCATAGCCTCTGCGGACCAGAACCGGCCCTGCCCGCAATGCGGCGGCGTAGCGGTTGCGATGCGCCCAGACCGGGCCGCCGTGAATGTCGACGAACAGCGGCACGTTCGATGCCGCGCCATCGGGCAGGACAAGCCATCCACCGATCTCCAGCCCGTCGCGGCCGCGCCAGCGATGATAGCGCATGGTGCCCGGGATCGCCGGTGCCGGGGACGGTGCGAAATCCGCCAATATGGCGGCGGTGCCATCGGACAGGTGCGCGATCGCCGGCGGAACGGCATATCCCTCGATCACCGCGAGCGCCCCCGCGTCTCCGACCGGGACCGCCTTCGGATACCAGCCGGCGATCGTCAGCGCGTCCGATGCCCAGAACTCCCGCCTTTCGCCCGTCGCGACGTCGATCTCGCCGACCACGGTCTCAGCCTCCCGCACCCCGGCGAAAAGCAGCCTTGCATCGTCGCGCCAGCGAAGGTCGGTCACCTCGACGCCGCCAAGGTCGAGCGACCGCGGTTCACCCGTCCCGCCGACGACGACCGTGCCGCATATGATGCCGCGGTCGCTACAGAAGGCCTCGATGGCCGCCCAGCGCCGCCCGTCCGGCGCGCCCGCGGGCACGCCGATCTGTTCAGCGGGCGCATAGTGGGCGCATTCGGCGCCGGTCGTCGCATCGATCAGCCGCAGCGACGCCTCGTACCAGCTGTCCTCGCCATGATGGTCGCTCGCGATGACGGCGACGCTGTCGTCACCGAGCCACGCGGCTTCCCATATATTGACCGGAGGATGCGAAACGGGAGTCAGCGTGGACGCACCATCGAACCAGCGATAGAGCCTTCGCCAGAGATTCCGGGCATTCGACGAGGCGACATCGGGCAGCCAGCCCGGTCCGGATTCGCCGGCGCGCAGCGCAAAGCCCCCTTCCGCTCCCGAAACATCCGCGCCTGAATCGGCTCCCAGCACGAGCAGACCGCGTCCGCTCGGCGACCAGGCCATCGTCTCGACGCGGATGCCGAGTGTAATCGAGCAAAGCGGCTCCCCGGCGGCCGAGACAACGACCAGCCGTTCCCGCCCATTTTCGTCCGCGCCGACATAAGCCGCGCGTCCGTCGACCGCGTTGCGGTAGAGACGGCCGGCCGCGACGCGATGAATCGATCCGTCGGCAAGGTCGATCCGGCAGACGATGTTGGCAGGCCCCTGCCCCAGCGAGCCTTCGAAACTCTGCCCGGCGAAATAGACATTGCGACCATCGACCGAAGGATCGAGATCCGTGGCCGTCCACAAATGGCCTTCGCCGGGCCGGAACAATTCGCCATAAAAGGCCGCGACATCCCGTGCGGCGTCGCTTTCCCGAATGTCCTGCTGGATCATCCCGAACTCCTGTTCAATCTTCGGCGTCAGCGCGAAGATACCGCGCAGCGCGGAACATGAACCATCCCGCTGGCAGAAAGGTCATGGTGGTAATCATCAGGGCATAGCGAAGCCCCTCGGCAGGCCCGTAGATTTGAGCCATATGATCGCTCAGCGCACCGGCGATCAGCGGACCACAGCCCAATCCGATCAGATTCGCGAAGAAGAAGGCGATCGCCACGGCCATCGCACGCCGCGCCGATCCGCACACGACATGCATGGCCGCAAAGATCACCGGTATGACGCCCGCCAGCACTATCCCTCCAAGGAACGCGAAGGGCACCATCATGAAGAGGCCGCCCGAATGGAAACAGACGATATAGAGCGGGAACGCAAGGATGAGCCCCACGCCGGGCAGCCTCGCGGTCCAGGCAATGTCGCGCTGCGCGAGCCGGTCCGCCAGCTTCCCGCCGCCAAGACTGCCGATAACGGCGGCGACAGCCGACATGGCCCCGAACAGGCTGCCCGCCTCTGCGACGGTCAGGCCATGCACCCGGATCATGAACGAAGCCATGAAGACGAGCGCGCCATAAGCCATCAGGAAATAGAGGATGAGCGCATAGACGATATTGCGATAGGCGGGCTTCGCGAAAAGCAGCCTGATGCCCTGACGCATCGGCTCGGCCTTTTCCGGGGTCACGGCAAAACCCGCCTGTAGCCGTGGCTCGCGCAGAAGGAATTTCGTCGCCAGCGCAAGCAGGACGCCCGGCAGGCCGACAAGGATGAAGGCGGCCCTCCACCCGTAATATTGGGCGGCCCAGCCGCCCACGACCATTCCGATGATATAGCCCGCCATCGACGACATCATATAGAAGCCGAGCGCGCCGGCACGCTCCTTGGGCGGATAATAGTCGGCGATCAGGCTTTGGGCGGGCGGAACGGCGCCCGCCTCGCCCGCGCCGACGCCCATTCGGGCCAGCGCCAGTTGCCAGAAGTTCTGCGCCAAGCCGCACATCACCGTCATCAGGCTCCAGACGACGATCGACCAGGTGATGACCCGCTGGCGGTTGCCGCGGTCGGCCAGCCAGGCGATCGGCAGCCCCAGCGTCACATAGAAAACCGCGAAAGCTATCCCGGTCAGCAGACCGAGCATCGTGTCCGACACGCCGAATTCGGCCTTGATCGGCTCGAGCAGCACGCCGATCACATTGCGATCGGCATAGTTGGCCGTACCGGTCAGAAACAGAATGAAAAGGAAGGTCCGACGCTGCGCGGGACCATATAGGTTCCATGTGTTTTTATCCTTCGTCTCGACAATTGTTTCCGCACCCGTGGTCATCCGCCGCCCTTCCATCGAAGCGATCGCCGCATCGACCGCGGCAATCCGCAGAAGCCGCGATTCTCCAAAACGGGTATCGTGAAGCCGATCATCATTCAATGCATAAATGCATTATTTTATGATTGAGCCAGATTACCGCGAAATATGGGGATATCCTTGCTTCCCGGCCCCGCCGAGAGCTACCGCACGCGCCAGCGGCATGGGCAACGTGATTGACAAACAAGCATGCATATTTGCACTTAATAGCATATCATCACGGATGATTCGGCAGGCGGATCGCGGACATTGTTGAGAGAGGAAGGCCAATGACTCTGAATGCGCTCGAGAGCTTTGGCGCCGCGCTGCGCGTTGTCGACGATGTCTGGGCGCTTGTGCAGGCGACCGGATGGAACAGCGACAAGTCCGATCTGTTGCGGCTCCCCGACATCGGCGTGGCGACCATGGCCAAACGAGCGGCCGACGGTCGCGGACTGCTCGATCGCATTGCCGCGATCGACGTCGATACCCTGCCCCATGACCTGCCCTATACCGTCGAGGTGGCGCGGCAGATCGCCGAGCGCTGGACACGCGAGGAGGAGTGGTATTGGCTCCTGTTCGATCCGCTTGGCGTCGGCTTCTATGCCATGTTCGCGCCGACCGCCTATTGCGGCGGCTTTCTGCTCAATTCGTTCGCGCCGGGTTTCAGCGGCTATCGCTTCGCCTCGCCCGCCGACGGCGACCGCTATGTGGGGTTGGTCCGCGACTATGGCCGACTGGTCCGCCAGATGCTCGAACGCACCGAAGGGCAGGCCGAGCGCGGCATCTACATGCCGAAGCCGCAGCTCGAACAGGCCGCCCTGCTGATCGAGGGCTTCCGGGCGGGCGCCGAAGGACTGCTGACCCCCAACGCCGCGCGGCTGGCGGACATCGACGCGGACGCTGTGCTGGCGCAGATTTCCGCGGCCATCGCGCAGGACGTGATGCCCGCCTTCGACGCCTTTCTGGCGCTGCTGAAGCGCGACGATTATGTCGCGGCCGCCCCCGAAGCGGTCGGCCTCGCCCAATATCCGGACGGCGCCGAGGCCTATGCCGCGCTCGTACGGATGCACACGACGCTCGACCTGACGTCCGACCGCGTCCATGCCATCGGACTGGAGCGCATGGCCGATATCCGGTCGCAGATGCGGCAGCTTCTCGACGAGGTCGGCTTTGCGGGCAGTCCCGCCGAATATCTGAAGCAGGTCAAGCGCGATCCCCGGTGGCGGGCGTCTGGGGCCGAGGAAATCGGCGCGGTCTTCCAGCGCTATATCGACCGCATTGCTCCGCACGTCGAGGCGAGTTTCAACTTCAAACCCAAGGCGGATCACGGCGCCGCGCCGTTGCCCGATGCTCTCACCAAATCGATGACGTTCGGCTTTTATTCGGCGCCGGCGCCGGGCCAGGAACGGGGACTCTATATGTTCAACACCCCGAACCTGTCGGAAGGCCCGCTGAATCATATCGGCGCGCTCAACTATCACGAGCTTGTCCCCGGCCATCATTTCCATCTGGCGACGCAAGACGAGAATCAGACACTCCACCCGCTGCGCCGAAAGACCTTCATCAATGCCTTCAACGAAGGCTGGGCCGAATATGCGGCCACGCTGGCCGGCGAGATGGGCATGTATCCCGAGCCCGAGGAACGCTTCGGGCGGCTGATGATGGACGCCTTTCTGACCTGCCGCCTTGTCGTCGACACGGGTATGAATGTGATGGGCTGGTCGCTCGAACGGGCGCAGGACTATATGCGCGAGCATGCCTTCATGCCCGAAACCGAGATCCGCTCGGAATCGATCCGGTATTCGTGCGACATTCCCGGGCAGGCGCTCGCCTACAAGCTGGGCGACACGGTGCTGTATGAGGCGCGCGAGACGATGCGGGCCGCACTGGGCAATCGCTTCGACATTCGCGATTTCCACGATGCGGTGCTGAGGCCCGGCGCCCTGCCGCTGCCGCTGGTGCGGCAGCATGTCGAGGCAGAGACGCGCCGTATCGCCGCCGGCTGACGCCGCGCGCCAGGGGATTTCATGCTGCCCCATTCCCCATCTGCTCCGCCCACCGCCGCCTGAGCTCGCCCTTCAGGACCTTTCCCACGCCGGACATGGGCAGTGGTTCGGACAGCAGCGTGAACGACTTTGGACATTTGTAGTTCGCGATCAGCGACTGGCCGTGAACGTGCAGATCATCCACCGTCGTCGCCGCATCGTTCCGAAGCTGGACATACGCATGCACCGCCTCCCCCCACTTGGGATCCGGCACACCGATGACAGCACATTGAAGTACGGCGGGATGGCTCATCAGCGCGTTCTCGACCTCTGCGGAATATATATTCTCGCCGCCGGAGATGATCATGTCCTTCACCCGGTCGACGAGATAGAGGAAGCCATGGTCGTCCCTGTAACCGGCGTCTCCCGTCCTCAGCCAGCCGTCGACGACCGTCGACCTGGATAGCTCTGGTTGTCGCCAGTACCCCAGCATGACGTTAGGCCCGCTTACAAGGACTTGCCCCACAGTGCCGCGTGGGACGTCCTGATACTCGTCGTCGACGACGCGCAGATCGACGCCGGGAATCGGCCGGCCGGCCGATCGCAGAAACCCTGCGCGGTGGTCCTCATGCTCGAGGATCGTCACGACGGGGGAGCATTCGGTCTGACCGTAGGCCTGGGCGAAACGGGCATTCGGCAGGGCCGCCAGCGCCCGGAGAAGCGACGCCTCGCTGATCGGCGAAGCGCCATATGTAATATTCCGGATCTGTCCTATCGGTCGGCCCGAGCGTTCCGATTCCCCGACCAGCATCTCGATCATCGTCGGAACCGCGAGGGTAGCGGTCACGGCCTCTTCTTCGATAATCTGCAAAGCCGTCTTCGCGTCGAACGCAGGAAGAATGGCATGCGTGGCGCCGAGCATCGTCATGCCGAATATGCAGCACGCATCCGCGAGGTGAAACATCGGCGCCACGTGAAGGAAGGTGCCGCCGAGTTCATAGCGTATCAGCGCATGCTGAACCATGAAGTTGTCAAACAGGTTGGCGTGGCTCAGCATGACGCCCTTGGACTGCCCTGTTGTTCCTCCGGTATAGAATATGACGGCCAGGTCGTTGCCCCCGCCGGACGCATCCTCGCCGGGTTCGCTGCTTGCGATGAGCGCCTCCAGGGACATCGCGGGCTCGCAGCCACTCCCCATTGCCACCAGCCCGACCCCGGTCATCTTCAATCCGTTGGCGACAGCTGCGAAGCTGTCGTCGAACAACAGAAGGGATGGCGCGCAGTCCTCAATGGCTGCCTCCAGTTCCCTCGGCGACCAACGCGTGTTGAGCGGGACCGCAACGCAGCCTGCCCACAAGATGGCATAGAGGGTCTGTATATAGCGGTCGCTGTTCAGCGACAGGATCGCCATCCGGTCGGCCGGACCGACACCCAGGTTCCGGAAAGCGGCGGCCAGCCGGGCGACGCGATCAAGCGTCGAACCCCAAGTGGTTCTCGCTTCCCCCACGACAGTGGCGATGCGATCGGGGAAAAGCTCGGCATTCCGCCTGAGCGGCTGAGTCAGTTTAACTCCAATCATCCCGATCGTCCCCTCCCTCTCACAGTCATCATTGTGAGCCTGCTTCATGCCGCACAGGACATTACCGTCAGGTAGCATATCTCGCAAGCGGCGTCATGCGGATTGACCACCGGCGACCCTTTGCTAGGTTGAGCATACCCGAAACTCTGGAAAGCCCAACGATGCCACGCAACCCGACTCTCAAGTCACCCTGGGCCGCCCGCGATCGCGTTACCGAGCGCGAGGCGAAGCGCGAAGCGGTGCTGCAAACAGCCGCCCGGGCTTTCGCCGAGAATGGCTACCACCGCACATCTCTTGAAGAGATCGCGGCACGATTGGGGGTCAGCAAACCCACAATCTACTATTACGCTCGGAACAAGGACGATCTCATCGCTGCGATTGCCGCGCGTGCTCTTGACGAGATCGTGGCGGCCATGGACGCCGATGAGCAGTCCTCGGCACTGTCGCAACTAAGCCATCTCTTGCGTCGCTATGCAGAAATCATGACCACCGACTTCGGCCAATGCGCCATCGTGGTGCGGGACGCCCGCATCGAAGGCACCGTGGGCGAAGGCTTTCGCAAGAGCATGTCTTTGATCGACACCCGAATCCGGGAATTGCTTATCCTGGGCGAAAAAGACGGATCGATCGCGAAATGCGATATCAAGCTCACTTCCTTCATGATTGCCGGGGCCATCAACGAAATTGTCCGCTGGTATGATCCTGCCGGCACGCTTGCTCCGCCGATGATCGCGGAAAAATTTGTAAATCAGCTCACGACCGGCTTGGCTCCCCGAAAATAGACTATTGCTACTCTCCGGTAACCTATATACCGCTCGTTCAAGTAACCCGTTCGGATGATCTAGAGTCGGGTACGCGCGAGAGGGTAAATTCGGGTGACTCAGTCCTGGTTGAGCGATGAGCTTCGATTGCTATCCGGTCAGGTCGCGCGCTTCATCCGGACCGAACTCGAACCGCGCGCGGAACAATGGCGCCAGGACGGATGCGTCGATCGCGATACGTGGCGCAAGGCTGGTGAGGCAGGTTTGCTTTGCGCCAGCATTCCCGAAACCTACGGCGGCGGCGGCGGCACGCGCGCCCACGAGGCCGTCATCCATCAGGAATTGAGCCGAGCTGGCATGGGCGGCAGCTTCGGCACCGCGAATAGCGTCAGTTCGGCGCTCGTGGCGCACTATATCCTCGCCTACGGGACCGAGGAGCAGAAACGGCGCTGGCTGCCGACGATGGCCCGGGGCGAGCTTGTCGGGGCGATCGCGATGACGGAGCCCGGCGCCGGATCAGACCTTCAGGCGGTCCGCACCTCCGCAACGAAGGTGGACAACGGCTGGCGGGTCAACGGACAGAAGACGTTCATAAGCAATGGCCAGACCGCCGACCTGATCGCCGTGGTTGCGCGCACGTCCGCACAACCCGGCGGCAAGGGGCTGTCGATGCTGATGCTCGAGACGGATGGCGCGGCGGGATTCACCCGTGGACGGAAGCTCGAGAAGATCGGCATGCCGGCACAGGACACGTCCGAGCTGTCGTTCGACGACGTGTTCATTCCGGACGACAATTTGCTCGGCACCGAAGGCGGCGGCTTCGCCCAGCTTATGCATCAGCTGGCGTGGGAGCGGATGGTGATCGCGCTGGACGCCACGGTGAACATAGAACGCGCCGTCGAACTGACGACCGCCTATGTGCGCGAGCGGTCCGCGTTCGGCCGACCCTTATTCGATCTTCAGAACACCCAATTCGTCCTGGCCGATGCCAAGACGCAGGCGATCGTCGCGCGCACATTCATCGACGGCCTGATGGAGCGGCTGCTCGCCGACGATCTCGATGCCGCCACCGCGGCGGCGGCCAAGCTCTGGACGACCGAGACACAATGCAAGGTAATCGACGCGTGCCAGCAGCTGTTCGGCGGCTACGGCTACATGCTCGAATATCCGATCGCCCGCCTATTCGCCGACGCCCGCGTCTCGCGCATCTACGGCGGGGCCAATGAAATCATGAAGCTGATCGTCGCCCGGACCTTGTGACCGGCCCGGACAGAGGAGTTCGACAATGACCAAGGTGCGTGTTGCCGGCGTGGGGATGATCCCCTTCACCAAGCCGGGCCAGAGCGAGGACTGGGACGTGATGGCCGAGAAGGCGATCCGTCTCGCGCTCGCCGACGCTGGTGTGGGATATGAGCAGATTCAGCAGGCCTATGCCGGCTACGTCTACGCCGATTCCACCGCGGGTCAGTCGGCGGTTTATCGGGTGGGATGCACCGGCATTCCTATCGTCAACGTCAACAATAACTGCTCGACCGGTTCTACTGCACTCTATCTTGCCCGGCAGATGGTGGAGAGCGGCGCGGCGGACTGCGTGCTCGCCGTCGGCTTCGAGCAGATGGTGCCGGGCGCGCTGGGCATGGCGTTCAACGACCGCAAACGCACGCTCGACTATCATTTGTCAAAGCAACTCGAGATACAGGGCTGGAACGATTCCGTGCCGATGGCGGCGCAGCAGTTCGGCGGGGCGGGCGTTGAATATCAGCGGCTCCACGGGACGCCGGACGAGGTGTTCGGCATGATTTCCGTCAAGGCGCGGCGCCACGCGGCGAACAATCCGCTCGCGATCTTCCGCGAGCCGATCGGCCTGGACGAGGTCATGGCGTCGAAACGCCTCTATGGCCCGATCACCCGTTTCCAGGCCTGCCCCCCGACGTGCGGAGCGGCGGCGGCGATTCTCGTGTCACCGACATTCGCGGCGAAGAACGGCCTGAACGCGTCCGTCGAGATCGTCGCCCAGTCGATGACGACCGATTATGCGGCGACGTTCGAGGGCCGGTCGATGATGTCCGTGGTCGGCTATGAGATGGCGCGCGAGGCGGCGCGCGAGGTATATGAGACGGCCGGCATCGGTCCCGACGACATTGCCGTCGTAGAGTTGCACGACTGTTTCGCCCCGAACGAGCTCATCAGCTATGAGGCGCTTGGCCTGTGTCCAGAAGGCGGCGCGGAGGCCTATATCCGCGACGGGCAGAATTCCTATGGCGGCAAGCACGTCACCAATCCGTCGGGAGGCCTGCTGTCCAAGGGGCATCCGCTCGGCGCCACCGGCCTCGCCCAATGCTACGAGTTGACCCAGCAGCTGCGCGGTTCCGCGGACAGGCGGCAGGTGGAGGATGCCCGCTTCGGCCTCCAGCACAATCTCGGCCTCGGGGGCGCGTGCGTGGTGACGCTCTATGGACGGGCGGCCTGAGATGATCGACCGCGACGCGCATGTCGGTGTGGTGTCGGAACCTCGAACCGTGAGAGTTGAGGAGGGTTTCCTCAAGTTCTTCGCCAAAGCGACGGGCGAAACCGATCCGGTCTACCTCGACGAGGATGCCGCCAGGGCGGCCGGCCATCCCTCCATCCCGATGCCGCCGACCTACCTTTTCTCGTTGCAGTTAAGCGCACCGGCGAAGCGCGGGGACATCTTCGATAAAACCGGGGGGATCGGGGTCGGAATGGACCGTGTGCTGCACGGTGAACAGGGGTTCACCTATCACCGGCCGATCTATGCCGGCGATCGGATCACGATTACGACCACGACGAGCGACATCTACGCCAAGAAGGGCGGCGCACTCGAGTTCGTGGTGCAGGAGACCCGCTTCGAGAATGACAGGGGCGAACTCTGCGCGGAAACCCGGCAGGTCACGGTGGTGCGCAATGGCTGAGCCCCTCGACGCCGCGTCGATCGCCGTCGGCGACGTGCTTCCAGAACTGGTCCGGGGGCCGATCGACCGAAAGACACTGGCTCTATTCGCCGGCGCATCGCACGACCACGTGCCCCTCCACATCGACACCGACTTCGCCAAGGCGGCCGGCATGGACGATGTGTTCGCGCACGGCATGCTCGGCATGGCCTATCTGGCGCAGGTGCTGACGCGCTGGGCGCCGCAGCGGCAGCTGCGGAGCTGGAACGTCCGGTTCACGGCGATCACGCCGCTCCATGCGACACTGCACTGCCGCGGCGAAGTCGCAGAACTGTTCGAGGAAGACGGTGAACGCCGGGCGCGCCTGAAGATAGGCGCCTGGACGGACAACAATGTGCAGACGCTCGACGGCGAAGCCATCGTCGCGATCTCCAAGGACAGGAAGTGAACGATGGATAGACTAGAGGGCAAGGTCGCAATCATATCCGGCTCGGGCCGCGGCATCGGTCGCGCGGTCGCGCTCAAGCTGGCGGCCGAAGGGGCGAGCGTGGTCGTCAACGACCTCGACGAGGAGCCCGCGGCGGAGACGGTTGCGGCCATCGAAGCGACGGGCGGCAAAGCGGTGGCGTGCGTTGGCAACGTCACCGCGCCCGACTTCGGCGAACGCTTCGTGCGTGCGGCGCTCGACAGCTTCGGCGGGCTGGACATCATCGTCAACAACGCGGGCTACACGCGCGATGGCATGATCCAGAAACAGACGGATGAGCAGTTTCAGGCGATGATCGACGTCCATGTGACGGCGCCGTTCCGGATCCTGCGTGCCGCCGCCGAGCCGCTCCGCGCCTTCGCCAAACAGGAGGCGGCCGAAGGACGCGAGGTGATCCGCAAGGTGGTCAACGTCTCGTCGATGGCCGGAAGCCGCGGCAACGCCGGCCAGGTCAACTATTCTTCTGCCAAGGCGGCGATGATCGGCATGACGAAGACAATGTCCAAGGAATGGGGACGGCTGAAGACGTGCGTCAATTGTGTCGCCTTCGGCTTTATCGACACGCGGCTGACCAAGGCGAATGACGACCCTGCGACCAAAATCGCGATAGACGGGCGGGAAATCCAGGCGGGTTTGCCCGCTCAGGTGCGCGACATGTTCGAGGCAATGGTGCCGCTCGGCCGCGCCGGCACCGTCGAGGAAGCCGCCGGGAGCATCTACCTCCTTTGCTCACCGGAGAGCGATTACGTGTCCGGTCAGCTTCTCGAAGTCGGTGGCGGCATCAGCCTCTGACAGGTGCCGCCACGACGGCAACGCCGATGATCACGGCAGGCGCGTCCCCAGTCTTTGCGGGGACAAATCAACCAGGAGAGGAGGGGAACATGACAAGCAGATATATTCGTATGCTGAGTTGCTCGACGGCCGCTTTCGTTGCAGCACCGGCCATGGCGCAGACCGCAACGCCGGCGCTCGTGACGGTTCCCCAATCTCTGCAAGGCAACGGCACGGAGGGCAGCGCGCTATCCGACGACACGGGCGAAGAGATTATCGTCACCGCATCGAAGCGGGACGAGCGGATTCAGGACGTTCCCGCCTCGATCACCGCAATCAGCGGTGACACTCTCGCTCGGATTGGCGCGCAGGGCTTTCGCGACTACGCCTCGCTGACTCCCGGCCTAAGCCTCCGCGACCTCGGCAATCCCGGGATGGGCACGATCATCCTGCGCGGCCTCAATACCGGACCGCAGCAGATTTCCAATACGGCCGCGACCTACATCGACGACGCACCGTTCAGCGCCAGCGGCTTCCTTTCCGCTGGCGCCTTCATCACACCCGATCCGGACATTGCCGACCTCGACCGCGTCGAAGTGCTGAAGGGTCCGCAGGGAACGCTATATGGGGCCAACAGCCTGGGCGGACTGGTACGGATCGTCTCCAGGCGCCCCCAGCTCGACGCGTTCTCCGGAATGGCGACGGCGGAAGGAACCACCATCGACGGCGGCGGCCAAGGGTACGCGTTCAGGGGTGCCTTGAACCTGCCCATCGTCCGCGACCAGCTCGCCATCCGCATCAATGGCGTGTACCGGCGGGCGCCCGGCTGGACCGACAACGTCTTTACCGGCACCAACAACGTCAACGATTCCATCATCAAGGGTGGCCGCGTCGCGATCCGCTGGAGGCCCAGCGACGCCCTGACGCTCGACCTCAACGGCATCGTGCAGGACATTGACAATAAAGGCTATGCGCAGGAGGACGAGGTCACCGACACGCTGACGCCGCGCTATGGACGGAACAGATACCGCAACGGCCTCGATGTCGGTGCCGTGCTCAAATACCGTCTGGCGAGTGGCACGGCCACATATGATTTCGGTCCGGTGTCGCTGATCGGCACGGCCAGCTATACGAAGTACGCCTCGCTGATTAGGACGGACGTCACCGAGACCTATATCTCCTATCTTCGCGCCGCGTCGCCGGTGATTGCCGCGATCGTCCCCGAGACGGCCATCGGAGTGGGCGACAACAGCCCGAATATGAAGAAATTCTCGACCGAGGTTCGCCTGGTGTCCAAGCGCCTCGGGCCGGTGGAGTTCGTCGCGGGCGGATTCTACACCAACGAGAAGAACCTCTATCGCACGATCATCACCGTCAACACGGCCGCCGGTGTTCCGCTCACGGCGCCCTTTGACCTGCTGTTCGTGGCCAATACGATCTCCAACTACGAGGAGGAGGCGGCGTTCGGGAACCTGACGTTCTACCTCTCCGACAAGTTGGATATCACGGGCGGCATCCGCTATGCGCACAACAGCCAGTTCGCCCAGACCGGCGGCCCCGGCGCGATCTCCTTCTATGCACCGCGCGCGACCGGCAACTTTACCTTCAACGAAAACGTCACGACGTATCTTGCCACCATACGCTGGCGCCCGACTTCGAACATCTCATTCTATGCGCGCGCCGCCGACGGCTATCGACCGGGCGGCCCACAGAATAATCCCGCACCTCCGCCGGACGCGCAGATTACGATCAGGCCGGATACCGTCTGGAACTATGAAGCCGGCGTAAAGGCCAACTTCGGCAAGCTGACGGCCAACGCCTCCATCTACCACATTGACTGGAAGGACATCCAGATCAATACGTTGCTGAACGGCATAACCCTGCAGGCGAACGGCGGCAAGGCGAAGGTGGACGGCTTCGAGGTCGAGCTTTCCGCCCGCCCCACCCCTCTAACGACCATCAGCGCCAACGCGGGCCATACCAAGGCGCGGATCAGCCGGATCGACCCCGGCGTGCGCGCCTCGATCGGCGCCAATCCCGGCGACAAGCTGCCCCTTACCCCCGACTGGACGGTCGCGATCCTGGGCGATCAGCAGATACCGTTTGGCGACACTGTTCGCGGGAACATCGGGGCCACCCTGCGCTTCCGGTCGGACATGCCAAGTTCCTATTCAGGGTCCCTCCTGAACCCCAACATCAAGATTCCGGACCTGACCACCCTGGATATGCGCGCTGGCGTGAACTTCCCGACCTTTACCTTGCAGTTGCGGGCGGAGAACGTCCTCAACGCGCACGGCTACCTGAGTGTAGCGAGTAACAAGATCGTCCCAACGCAAGGAGTGCCCACCCAGGCCATTGTCAACCGACCGCGCAGTTTCACGCTTTCGCTAGGCGCGCGTTTCTGAAACCGGACATATCGGAAAGTCGCCTCTCGCGCCGGTATCGGAACGCCGAAGCGGCCTATCGATCCGACTACTATTGCTTCCTGTAGGAAAGAGGCGCGTAACTTGAGCTGCACCTCATACGGCGCCTAAGTAAATTGAGGATATTTCTGCATGACCCAAACCCTCTTCTTGAACGCACGCCTGTTCGACGGCGTCAACCCAGACTGTCCTGAAGGCATGTCGGTGCTGGTCGAAGACGGCGTGATACGAGAGGTGTCGGAACGGACACTTCAGGCCGACGACGCTCAGCGAATTGACGTCGCCGGAAAAACCCTCATGCCGGGGCTAATCGACCTGCACATCCACGCCTACGCCTCGGATATTAACACGCAGAAAGTCGATCTGGCGGGGGATCCATACCGTACGGCGCATGCGGCGAGAATGCTCGGCCATGCTCTCGATTGTGGCTTCACCACAGTGCGAGATATCGGTGGTGGCGACTGGAGCCTGTGGCGCGCAATTGAGGACCGGCTGATTCGGGCGCCGCGGTTCTTCTATGCGGGCAAAATCCTGTCGATGACAGGCGGCCACGGCGATCTGCGTCAGATGGGCGAAAGCAGGCACAATCACGGCTACTGCTCGTGCGGCGACTTCAACACCGTCGCTGTGGTCGCGGACGGTGTCGACGAATGTCTCAAAGCGGTGCGGGAGGAGCTCCGCCGAGGGGCTCATTGTATCAAGATCATGGGATCGGGCGGCGTCGCCTCGCCCACCGACCCGATCTGGATGAACCAGTATCGTGAGGATGAAATCCGCACCATCGTCGGCGAATGCCTAGAGCGTCGGACCTATGTCGCTTCGCATTGCCATCCGGCCGAGGCGATCCGTCGCTCGGTCGAGTATGGCGTCCGCTGCATCGAGCATGGCACGCTGATCGACGCGGAGACCGCTGCCTTCGTCGCGGAGCGGCAGGCCTATATCGTACCGACGATGGTCATCATCTTCTCGCTGATCGAACTTGGCCGCCAGCTCGGCTTCCCGGCCCATAGCCAGGAGAAAGTCGCGGTGGCATACAAGTCAGCGCTCGAAGGCCTGGACCATATGCGAACCGCGGGCGTGAAGGTCGGCTTCGGCACCGATCTTCTCGGCGAGACCTATGTTCAGCAGTGCCGCGAGTTCTCCATCCGCCGCGAGGTCTTCTCGCCGATCGAGATCCTGCGACAGGCTACATCCATCGCTGCAGAGATTCTGATGCAGGACGGCCAACTGGGCTGCATCGCGCCCGGTGCGCACGCCGACCTTATCGTCGTGGACGGCGACCCGCTCGCGGACATCGGGCTGCTCGCGGAAAGCGGGCGCAGGCTTGATCTCATCATGCGCGGCGGAGAGGTCGTGAAGAACCGCCTATAGATCGCGCGGCACAGGATCGACCCGCCAGTCGAAAGGCGTGACCGTCACCGGGGCGGCGGACCGCGCCGGCTATTCGGAGTTCGCCAGCTTTATCCGCGCGTCGACGAGCCATTTCGGCATGTCGCCGATACGGGCCGGCGGCATCACGGGAAGACCGTGAAGGTCTCCAGATATTCCAGCATCCCCTCCTCGCCAAGCAGCCAGCCGGTGCCGGACTGTTTCGCCAGCGACAGGCCGACATCTTCCGGCGGCGTGTTATGTGTGTTGATACAGATCGCCGACGCCTCGAGCCTGCAGGCGACAGCGACCGCGCCGTCATGATCGGCGGACCAGACCGATGCCGTCAGGCCATAAGGGCTGTCATTGGCCCGCCGCACCGCATCATCGACATCGCTGTACCGCATCAACGGCACGATCGGCGCGAACTGTTCCTCGCCCACCAGAGCATGATCGTCGGCCAGGCCATCGAACAGCGTAGGCGGCACGAAGAAGCCACTGCCCCGGGGTACAGCCGCGCTCGCCACCACCTTGCCATCCGCCGTGGCTGCTTCGTACAGGCGCATCGCCTTTTCGAACTGCATCCTGTTCTGCACCGGTCCGATCGTGGTGGCGGGATCGAGCCCGTCACCGACCACATTGGCGGCGGTCAGCCGGCCAAGTTCCCGGCAGAAATCGTCATAGATGCTGTCATGGACATAGACACGCTTCACCGCGCCGCAAATCTGTCCGGCATTGGTGAAGATACCGGCATGGACGCCCGCCGCGGTCGTCGCGATATCGGCATCGGCAAGGATGATCGCGGGATCGTTGCCGCCCAGTTCCAGCGTGATCCGCTTCAGCGTGCCGCCCGCCGCCTCCATCACCCGCTTGCCCGTGACCGTCGATCCCGTGAAGGCGATCTTGCGGATATCGGGATGCCGGGTCAGCATCGCGCCCACCGGACCGTCATCGGCCAAAAACTGGACAAGGCCGGGCGGGATGATTCCCGCACACAGCCGGCCGAGATGCAGCGTGGCGAGCGGAGTGGTCGGCGACGGCTTGATGACGATCGCATTGCCGGTGAGCAGCGCAGGTGCGATCTTCATCGCGACGATCATCAACGGATAGTTCCACGGCACGATCCCGGCCACCACACCGAGCGGCCGCCGGATGCGGATATGATTGGGATGCCGTTCCTCGAACAGCCGCTCCAGCACGGACAGTTCCATGTCCGCATAGAGGCGGAACACGTCGACGGTGTACGCCACCTCGTCTGCCGCTTCGCGCGCGACCTTGCCCTGTTCCAGCACGAGCAACCGCGCAAAGCTGGCCGCGTCGGCCTGAATCGCGTCCGCGATGCGGACAAAAAGCGCCCGCCGCTCGTCCAAGCCGCTCGCCGCCCAATCGCGTTGCGCCCGCGCCGCGCCGGCCACCGCCCGGTCAACCAGCGCTCCATCGGCGACGGAGCAGCTGGCGAAGACGAGGCCGGTCGCCGGATTGACGACGTCGAGACGCGCACCGGTCACGGCTTCGCCATCGACGATGCAGTCGAAGGATAGGGTTTCGGGTTGAATCATCGATTAGTTCCTTGAATGTCGGCCGCAAGGCGGGCGCGGTGAAAGAAGGCTTCCCGGACATCGGGGCGAAGATGACAAATTTTCTGGGTTTACCAGGTTCATTGAGGCGTTTGGCCCGCCCACGCCCTTCAGATCCTCCTTACACCTGTGAACGCCATCCCGGCCTTGGGCATGACGCAACGGCGGTTTCGTCACAGCTATGGGTAAAAAGCCGCATCATGCCGTCCCGGCACGAGCCAGATCGTTCGGCAGCGACCGGATCGCCAGCCAGAAATGTATCGCGGCCCAGAGGCCGGTCAGCCCCGATATGGCCAGCGCAATACGCAGCGATTGGGCCGGGTCGGCGATCTGCCCAGCCAGAATGTCGGACGCAAAGCCGATCAGCTGTGGCGCGATCGCCAGGTTGGCGATGTTCGCGGTGAAAAGCAGCACGGCGGCTGTCGTAGCGCGCATATCGGAACGCACGAGATTTTGAAGCAGCGCGAGCGTCGGGCCGACATATACGTTGGCGAAGGGAATGAAGAGCCACAGGAGCAGCAGCACGGTATTCGTGTCCGTCACGACATGAGCCAGGACGCCAGGAATGGTGATCAGAAGGGTCACCGATGCCAGGAAATGACATTGCCATTTGGGGGCCATGCGCGCGAGCCGGAAAGTGCCCAGCGTCGCCGCGACAAGCGCCGCGGCGCCGCCGATGCCACTCATCATCCCGACCTGATAGCCGGCTTCACCGACGCTGAAGCCATGCGAGCGCGACAGGAAAGCGGGCGTCCACCAGATCAGCCCCATGCCGGAAAAAGTCGCAATGGTCGCGCCGGCTATCACATGGATCAGGGAGCGTTGCGACCGGATGAACCTCAGGGTTTCACGCAGGTTGGAACCATGTGGCACGGAGCCAGGCGCATCGTTCGCCCCCCGACGCGGTTCGCGGATCGTCATCAACAGCAGCAGCAGGGGAACGCTCGCGAATGAGAAGATGATGAGGGCATGGCGCCAGCCGAACTTTTCGGCCAGCATCCCGCCGCCCACTCCCCCGACACCCGAACCGATCGCAATACCGAGCGTGAATATCATCATGGCGACAATCCGCTGCGACGGCTTGAAATAGTCGGCCAGTATCGAATGGGACGGGGGCGTACCGCCGGCTTCGCCGATGCCAACGCCGATGCGCGCGAACAGCAGTTGCCAGAAATTCTGTGCCATCCCGCAAACGGCGGTGAAAAACGACCAGATCGTGATGGCCCACATGATCATATTGCGGCGGTTGACGCGATCGGCCAGCGCACCGAGAGGCAAACCTGCGGCCGTATAAAATATCGCAAGCGCAACGCCGGTCAGGAAGCCGACCGAGGCGTCACTGAGCTGGAACTCCGCCTTGATCGGCTCGATCAGCGTCGACAGCACAAAGCGATCCGCGATGTTCATTGCATAGACGAGCGTGATCACCGCCAGCGCCCACCAAGCGCCTTTTCCTTCTCTGGGGCGTGCATTCTCCAATTGCGACGAAATACTCCAGTTCCGCGCCATTCCCCACACCCCTTATCCCGGAATCGCCCAACACCTCATACGGTGGCCCGGAAACTTTTTAATTCATAATTGTATGTTTGCAATATCCGATGTTCTACGCCGATTTCAGCCTTCACAATTGAACTGGAGACCGCGAGGTATCCACCCTACCCTGCGCGCAGATAATTTATAAGTATCTAATATAAATATAAATTATTCCCGGCATAGTGCGTCCCGGCTCGATGGAATCCCATTTCGCGAATACGGGTTGCCTTCGCAGAAATTTTATACAACAAGACTGCATTATTATCCGAATCCCTGACTGGCTTGAGGCCATCAGCAAAGGGTTGCTGCTCCAACATGGCTGCCGCCGGATCGGATGAGGAAAGGGGTCTTCATGGCAATGACCGGCGTACCGTGATGACGACACTGGCAGCCATGACCGCAATGGCAACGATATCGGCGCCCGGCCGCCTTGCATCGAAAACCGTGGCGACCACCCGGGACTACGTCCATCTTTCGCCGAAGGCGTGGCCGGCGAGAGAATATGCGCGCTTCGTGGAAGTACCAAGGCATCGATCGGACAATCGCCGGGTCGGCCGGCAGGAGCAGTGCAGTCACCGCCGCCTGTGGGGGGTCTGCTGCACGCGCGTTGGCCTCGAAGTTCAGAATTAGGGCGGCAAAACCATCCGGTGTCGGCACACCTACCATTATCTGTTCGGGAGAAAGTAAATGAACAACTTCAAAAAGACGCTGATTACAGGGGCCATCGCGATCGGCGGGGCCGTATCCGCGAACGCGAGCGATCTTTCGCCGGCAAACTGGCCCACCGAAATCCGGGAGGCTGCCGAAAAAGCCGAGAGCGAGGGCATGACCCCGCAAGCATCGCGCGTCTACACGGGCAAGAACGGCGCCATTTCGGGCACCGCCTCGGCCATCTCGGTCGCCGCAGGCCTTGTCACCCTGCAGAATGGCGGCAACGCCGCCGACGCCGCAACGGCGATCGCGATGACGGGCATAACGACCCAGTTCGGGTCGGTCGTGTCCTATGCCGGCATCATGTCGATGACCTATTATGAGGCGAAGACCGGAAAGGTCTATTCGCTCGACGGCGGCTACAACGGCTACAGGGGTGAAACCGACCCGCTGACCATTCCAGTCGCCGACCTGGGCATGCTCCAGGCGGCCGCGCGCACCGGGGCCGCCGGCGGCGGCAATCTGACTGCGGTCCCCGATGCCCAAAAGAACCTCGGCCGCGAAACGCTGGTCGGCGGCTATATGGCGGGGATGGAGGCCATGCAGGGGAAATTCGGCAAGCTCAAATGGGCCGATCTGTTCGTGCCGGCGATCTATTACGCCGAGAACGGCGTGACACTGAACACGAGCACTGCGGGCTTCTTCAACTGGCGCAAGAGCTTCCTCGAACGCACGCCGGAGGGCAAGGCCTTCCTCGCCGCAGGGCGTACGTCGGAATTCACGCCGGGCAAGAAATTCTTCCAGCCCGAAGCCGCGAAGACGCTGCGCGCGGTCGCGGCGCAGGGTGCGCAATATATGTACAGCGGGGCATGGGCCGACGAGTTTGTGCAGATCGTCGGACGCGAAGGCGGCAAGGTCGTCAAGGCGGACCTCGCGGACTATCGGCCGATCTGGAGCGATCCCGTCTCCACCAGCTATGCCGGAACGACGGTCTATGCCCCCGGCGGTGACGCGCTGGCGTGGGCGACCTTCATCCCGCTGCTCAACCTCGCCGAGGTTACGGGTCTCAACAAGAAGCAGCCCTTCTGGCGTGACGCCCAATCCTTTACCGAGATGTCGCGCATCATCGGCACCGTCGAAGGCGAACCCGATCTCAGCCCGCAGGTCCGCGCCGTCCTGGACGCGCATGGGATCGACTATTCGCTGCAGGCACGCGGCACCAAGGAATTCGCCAAACGCGTCGCCCCCTTGCTGCCAACGATCGGCGTGATGCCTCAGGGTGACGGAAAATCGCGCCATTCCAACTCGATCGTCGTCATCGACAAGGACGGCAATATCGCCGCGATCACCCACACGATCAATTCGGTCGTCTGGGGTTCGACCGGGATCGTCGTCGGCGGCATTCCCATCCCCGATTCCGCCGGCTTCCAGCAGCAAGCCCTTGCGAAGCTGACACCCGGCGGCCGCCTGCCCAACCCGATGGTCCAGACAATCGTGATCGAAAAGGGCAAACCTGTCCTCGCCACCGCCGCAATCGGCTCGTCGCTGATTCCGGAGAGCTTCAAGATGGTTCTCAGCATCGTGGCGCAGAAGCAGTCGCTCGCCGACACGCAGGCTGCGCCGCCGCTGCTCTCGACCTTTTCGATCCGCCAGGCCATTCCCCAACCGTCGGTCAGGGATGTCGCGGTTCCCGCAGGCGCCTATGCCCCCGCTTTCGTCGAGCAGTTGAAGGCTGATGGGCTCGCGATCCACGACGTGCCGCAGGCAATGGCCGGGGGCATGCGCGGCACCGCCGCCGCCGTTGCTTTCGACGCGAAGACCAAATCGTGGCAAGCGACCGATACCACTGGCGTGTTGCTGTTCGGTGCTGCCTATTGATCTGCGGCTACCATGTGAATCCCGCCCGGTTCGCTCCGCCCCGTGCGCCCACGGCGCGGGCAAGCCGGGCGTTGGTTCCATACAATGATGCTTGCCTGCCTTGTCTTTCGGTGAAAAAATGACATGAACAAGTTGGAGGCGGCCTACTCGCGATCGCCCAAACGGGAAATAATAGGCTCATGGTTGGACGTACGCCCAAAAATACCGTGCAGGACTGGATCGAGACCGCGCAGCGCACGCTAATCGATGAAGGCATATCCGGCCTGAAGGTCGATCGGCTGGCCAAGCGCCTCGGCGTAACCCGCGGCGGCTTCTATCATAATTTCAAGGACCGGGATGAATTCTTCGAACAGATCATCCGGCATTGGGAAGAAACCTGCCGCTTTCTGCCGGACGTCCCGCCGCCCGCAAAACCCGCCGAAGCCGTCGAATGGTTTGACCGGGCGATTGACCGCCTCATCGAATCCGACGGATATGACTATCATTTCGACCTCGCCATGCGCGAATGGGCGCGTGCCGACAAACGCGCCGAATGGGCGGTCGAACGCGCCGACCGCGAACGGCTCGACATATTACAGAAATTCTTTGAAACCATCGGCTACGACGAGGAGCACGCCGCGATGAGAGCGCGCGTCTTCTACTATCACCAGATCGGCTATTATGCGATCGGTGTGCGGCAGAGCATTCCCGAGCGTCGAAAAAAAGCTCAGCTTTATCTCGATATTCTATGCGGCGAGGAAGCCATTGCGGCGGCACGCGCCAGCGCCCAGAAATCGCGCAAGGCCCGCGCCGCCTGAACGCTAGCCGTGTCATGCCCGGCACGTCGGGAGAGAGATATGTGCCGCAAAAAGGCCCCTCAAAGGTCAGAACGATCGCCCAAGATTGACCGCCCCGCCCCCATCGACCAAATCCGCGAACGCACCGCCGCGCGAGGCGGGTATCTTCAGTGCGCCGAAATCACGCCTTACCCCTTTATGCCGTCGGCAACGGCACAGCGGCGTGGATCGGCAACCGCGGTCAGATTGCCGGTGGCCTCGTCACGAGCAATCACCGAGAAGCTGCCCATGTGATAGTCGTAGCCGGGCAACGCACCGACGCGGACGCCAAGTTTGTGCAGATCCTCGACGACGCCCCGCGAAAGCCGGTCCTCGATCGCGACGAGTTGCCCTTCGCTCATCGGCAGCATGCGCGGCGCGTCGACCGCCGCATAGGGATCGAGCTTGAAGTCGAGCAGATAGGCGAGAACCTGCGGAAGCGTGCAGTGGATATTGCCCGGCGACCCCGCCGAGAAGACCGGCTTTCCGTCTTTCAAAACCAGCGTATTGCCAATGATGCAGCGCGCCTTGGCGCCCTTGACGAGGATCGCGTCCATCGGGCTCTGCAACGCACCGAAGGTCGCGTGACTGCCGACCATCGGGACGCCACCCACGACCTGTCCCGGAATACCCGAACCCTGCAACGTGTCCATGAACTGGCACCAATTGCCCTCGGCATCGACCACCGCAATCTCGCAGCTGCCGCTCGGCTGCTGGTCGTGATGCTTGACTAGCCGGGGCTTGCCCCCGGCCCCTGCCAAAGCAGACATCATATCACCTGCTGCCGCGCCATCGCCGGACAGGCGGATATGCTCGCTCAGATCGACCTTCGGTCGCGAACCGCGGATCAGCTTGGCAAGATGTTTATGATAATCGTCGTCGAGCACCTCGGTGCGAGGCACTTCATAGAATTGATCGTCGCGCGCATATTCCCAATGCCGCGCGCCTTGCCGCAACGCATGCCCCATCGCCCAGACATGCTCGGCCGAGCCTGGCTCCATATCGCGGACGCCAAGGTGCTTGAGCACGCCGAGTGTAATGCCCGTAAAAAACCCCTGCGCCTGCGGCGGCCCGAGGAAAAATATCTCAAACTCATTGTAAGCGAAACGCAGCGGTTCGACCCAGCGCGGCGGCGTCTCGGTCATATGATCCAGTGTCACCTTCCAGCCCAGTTCGTTCCCCTTGGCGACAAAGGCCTCGGCCCAGGGGCCGGCAATCATATAGTCCGGGCCATTATCTCGCACGCCGCGCAGCGTGTCGGCCAGGCCCGAAGGCGTAAAGACATCACCGACATTGGGGAAATAGCCGTTCGGCTGATAGAAATCGCGGCCTTCGGGGAAATAGGTGATGAACTTCTCGCTATAGATGTTCACGCCATATTCGAAGGTGGATATGGGGTGGCCCGTCTCGGCCCAGCGCACACCGTCCGCGCAAAGCTCCGCCCACGGTTTCGTCCCGAACGTCTCGTGGATCGCCTTCAGGCCCGGCATGAAGCCCGGAATGATCGCGGAAGGCGGCATCGCGGCATAGGGGCCCATGCCCGGCGGAACCGGCTTGAATGGCGGCAGCCCCGAAGGATGCCCGCCGAGGCTGTCGAGCTGGTGGACCTTGCCGGTCTTCGCCTCATAATAGAGCATGGTGACGAGCCCGGCGTGGTTCGTCATGAACGGCTCGACCGCGGCCTGCACCATCGCGCCCGCGATCACCGCGTCGGCCGCGTTGCCGCCGCTGTTCAGCACCTTCATGATCGTCTCGGTGACGATCGCGCTGTCGGTCGTCACGGCCGCCTTCAGCCCCGTCACCGGCACCTTGGGCCCCGGGTTTACGATGTAGCTTGAAAGATCGGCCATAAGTCTCTCCTTTGATTATAATTTCACATGCGCGTGTTAGAGTACGACGGTCTTGTTCCCGTTCTGGAAGATGCGGTGTTCGGCGTACCAGCGGACCGCGCGCGACAGCACAGAGGCCTCGATCTCGCGGCCGATCGCGACCATTTCGTCGGCGGTCGTCCGGTGGCTCACGCGACGCACATCCTGTTCGATGATCGGCCCTTCATCGAGGTCGGCGGTGACGAAATGCGCGGTCGCGCCGATGATCTTCACGCCGCGCCCATGCGCCTGATGATAGGGCTTCGCGCCCTTGAAGCTGGGCAGGAAGCTGTGGTGAATGTTGATGCAGCGTCCGGCAAGCGCTTCGGAGAAGCCATCCGAGAGGATCTGCATATAGCGTGCGAGCACGGTGAGTTCGGCGCCGCTTTCCTCGATGATCGACAGGAAGCGCGCTTCCTGCGCCTCCTTCCCCTCGCTCATCGGCAGATGATGATAGGCAAGGCCGTGCCACTCGGCGGTCTTGCGCATCGTCTCATGGTTCGAAACCACGCCGACGATATCGATCGGTAGCTGACCGATCTCTTTCTTGTGGATGATATCGATCAGGCAATGGCCGAATTTCGATACCGCAAGCAGCACCGCGGTGCGCCGCGCAAGATCGTGCAATTCCCATTCGAGCGCGAGTTCGGTCGCGACCGGTTCGACGGTCCTTGCCAGCTCGTCGCGGCCGACCGGACTGGTCAGCGCCATGCGCAGGAAGAAACCGCGCGTGTCGTCGTCGCCATAAACCTCGGCCTCGCGAATGTCGCATCCGCGCGCCGCGAGCGCCGGTGCAACCGCGGCCATGATCCCCGGCTTGTCGGGTGCGCGGAATTTCAGAACCAGATCGGACGTCGTCACACATTGTCTCCCGAGATCGTCGCCCCGAGCATGCGCGCTGCATAGCCCGCCATCGTCTGGTCGAAGATCAACCGGAAGCGGGGCTGGCCATCGCGGTCGGGACGGCGGCTGATGAAAAATCCGGTATCCGAGAACATTGATCGTTTCGCGGCGCCGACGGGCATCGCATCGTCGGCCATGTCGAGCGGGCAATGCGCGGCGAGTGTCGAACCGGCGGCGGCTCCGCTGAGTTCGAATGCCGCGCGGGCGTGGGTCAGGTCGATCATCAGCCCCAGATTGCCGGCGGCTTCGGCGCAGCGCGTGCGGACGCGTTCGACGTCGGTCTCGGCGCCCGTCACGAGCCATTCGCCGGGCGCGAACCATGCGATCGCGACGGGGCCGGGTTCGATCTCCCCGAGCACCGGCGGCGGCGCGATGCCGAGCGCCTTTTCGAACCAGGCATCGGGCTCTGCGGCAAGGATCTGCAGCTTCGCGATTCCGAGCCGCGGCTCGGCCGACAGACGTACGCCCTTCCCCTCGACCGGCGCGTCGTCGACGGCGGCCCGTGCCAGCGTGATTGTGCCTGTATCAGCCATCGAGCTTTTCTCCCGCCGGGTCATAAAAGCGCGGATCGACGATGCGCGCCGGGCGCCCTTTTCCAAGATCCCAGACCTGCACCGTCTCGCCGATCCGCGTCGTACCGCGCTCGATCAGCGCCATTGCGAGCGGACGGCCGAGCGTCGGCGACCGGACCGACGAGGTGACCCACCCCTGCGTGGCGCCGATCCCTTTTGTTTCTGCGGCCACAACATGCGCGCCGCACGCAAAAGCGCCGCCCGCGTCGAGCGTCTCGAGACCGACAAGTTCACGGCGATCGGCGCGTAGCCCCTCGGGCGTCATCGTCGAGCGGCGGCCGATGAAATCGTCGGGCTTTTTCGCCACCGCGCCGCCGAAGCCGACATCCTGCGGCATCGTCGTGCCGTCGGTGTCCGACCCGACGTGCAGGAAGCCCTTTTCGATGCGCATCGCCATCAGCGCCTCGACGCCAAAGGGTGTGATGCCGTGCGGCGCCCCGGCCAGCATCATCGCGTCCCATAGCGTGCGGCCGTAGCCCCACGGCACCGAAACCTCGTAGGACAGCTCGCCCGAGAAGCTGACGCGCTGGATGCGCGCCGGCACGCCGCCCACGCGTCCTTCGCGATAGGTCATGTGCGGGAAAGCCTCGCGCGACAAATCGATGTCGGTGCCGATCGCTTCAAGCACCGCGCGCGCCTTCGGCCCTGCGACATTCATCACCGCCCAGCCGGTCGTCACATTCTCGACGAGCACCCGAAGGTCGGTCCATTCGCACTGGAGCCATTCCTGCAGGATATCGGCAATCGCCGCGGCATGACCGCTGGTCGTACCGACGAGATAATGATCCTCGGCAATCTTCGCGAACACGCCGTCGTCATAGACGATGCCATGTTCGCTGAGCATCAGGCCGTAGCGGCAGCGGCCGACCTTCAGATTGCGGACGCCGTTCACATAGACGCGCTGGAGGAATTCGGCCGCATCGGGCCCCTTGACCTCGATCTTTCCGAGCGGCGAGGCGTCGAACAGCCCGCAGCCATTGCGGACGGCGAGCACTTCGCGCGCGACCGCCGCATGTTCGTCCTCGCCGCCGCGCGGAAAATAAGCGGGCCGTAGCCACGCACCGTAATTCTCCATCTTCGCGCCGGCTGCGAGCGCCGACGCATGCGCCGCCGGCTGCGCGATCGGCATCAGATTTTCACCGACCGCGCGCCCCGCGAAACCGCCAATCGTCACCGGATCGAAGGGCGGGCGGAATTTGGTCGTGCCGATCGCCTGCGGCGGCTTGCCGAGCAGGTTCGACAGCATGTGGATGCCCGTTACGTTCGAGGTCTTGCCCTGATCCGACGCCATGCCGAGCGTCGTGTAACGCTTGAGATGTTCGACCGAGCGGAAATTCTCGCGCGCCGCGATCTGGACGTCGCCCGCGGTCACGTCGTTCTGGAAATCGACCCACGCCGTGCCCGCGCGCGTATCGCCGTCGGCGAAATGGAGCGTCGGGCCGACGGCGGCCGGGAATGGCGCCGGCACCTCGTCGCCCTGGCCCGCCGCGCGGCCGCTGGCGAGCGCGACGTCGAGATCGAAGATGCCCGCCGCAGCGCCGACATTGACCGCCGCCTGCACCGACTTGCCCGGCAGGAAGGCCCCGAGCGACGAATTGAACGCCAGCGAGCCGCCCGACTGCGAATGGAGATGCACCGCGGGGTTCCAGCCGTTCGACATAAGGATCGTGTCGCAGGCGATCGTCTCGCGCGCCTTGCCATCGGCGACATTCGCAAGGACGACCCCGCCGACGCGGCGGCGGCCCTTCGCCTTGACCGGCGCGCTGTCCATGATCGTGCGAATGCCGCGCGTTGCAGCGCCTTGGGTAGCGTCGCCGCCCTTGGCGCGGCTGTCGATGATGGCCGCGACCTCGACGCCCGCATCATGGAGCGCGAAGGCGGCATGATAGGCGCTGTCATTGTTCGTCGCGATGACGATGCGGCGCCCCGGCGCGGCGCCGTAGCGCAGCGCATAGGTCTGCGCCGCCGATGCCAGCATCACGCCCGGCAGGTCGTTGCCGGCGAAAGCGATCGGCCGCTCGAATGCGCCGGTCGCAAGGATCACGCGCTTGGAGCGGACCTTCCACAGGCGTTGACGCGGACCGCTGCGCCGAGACGGCGGCAAATGGTCGGTCACGCGCTCGCACAGGCCGACCAACTGGTGGTCATAGAAACCGAACGCCATCGTCCGGTTCATCACCGTTACATTCGGCATGCCCGAGAGCGCGGCGAGCATCCGGTCGCGCCATGCGATGGCGCTCAGTCCTTCGATTTCGGCCGGCTCGGACAGCAATCCGCCGCCGAGTTCGGCATCGGCCTCGACGAGCAGCACCTTCTCGCCGCCCTTTGCTGCCGCGACGGCGGCCGCGAGGCCGGCGGCGCCAGAGCCGACGACCATGATATCGGTGTGCGCGAAACGGTGATCGTAGCTGTCGGGATCGGCCTCTCCGGGCGCGTCGCCGAGGCCCGCCGCCTTGCGGATAGCAGGTTCGAACCAGTGCCAGTTCGGCCACATGAAGGTCTTGTAGTAAAAGGCGGCGGGGATGAAGCGCTTGAACAGGCTGTTCACTGAAAGCAGGTCTAACTCGACGCTCGGCTTCGCATTGACCGGGTTCGCGACCAGCCCCTCGTACAGCTCGATCTGCGTCGCCTTGACGTTCGGAACCGCCGCCGCGCCGGTTTCGAGCTGGATGATCGCGTTGGGTTCTTCAAGGCCGGCGGCGAGCAGGCCGCGCGGGCGGTGATATTTGAAGCTGCGGCCGATGATCGAAACGCCGTTCGCCATCAGCGCCGAGGCGAGCGTGTCGCCGGCATGGCCGTGCAATGTGCGGCCAGCCCAGGTGAAGGATATCTGCTGGCCGCGATCGACGCGGCCGGCCGTCTTCAGGCGCCAGCCGCTCATACCACGCCTCCCTGCGGCACGACGGGCGCTTCGCTCGCGGCATTTTCGTCCGCTTCGGGGCAGGCGTCGCCCATCTTGTAGGTGACGCGGAACCGGTGCGTCACCGTATCGCGCGCCGCGTTGAACCAGCGGCGGCAGCCCGCGGCGTGGAACCAGCGTTCGCGATGCTCGCCCTTCGGGTTTTCGCGAAAGAAAAGATAGTCGGCCCATTCGGCGTCGGACACTTGGGTATGCGGCCCCGGCCGCTGGATATGGCTCTCGCCGCCGCAGCGGAATTCGATTTCCGCGCGCGGACCGCAAAAGGGACAGTCGATCAGCAACATATTTGAATACCCCCCTAGTGCGCGATGCCCGAGGCCGAGGCCTCGTCGATCATCGCGCCGGTCTCGAAGCGTTCGAGGCCGAAGGCACTTGCAAGCGGGTGCGACTGGCCCGTCGCCATGACGTGCGCGAGGCACCAGCCGCCCGCCGGCACCGCCTTGAACCCGCCGGTGCCCCAGCCGCCGTTGATGTAGAGTCCGCCGACCGGGGTCGGGCCGATGATCGGGGTCGAGTCATGGACGACGTCGACGATCCCCGCCCATTGGCGGAGGAAACGCATGCGCGAGAATTGCGGGAAAAGTTCGAGCACGCCTGCTGCGGCGCGCTCCATCCACGGCAGATTCCCGCGCTGCGCATAGGACAGATAAAGGTCGAGGCCGGCGCCGAGGACAAGCTCGCCCTTGTCCGACTGGCTGAGATAGGTGCCGGTCGCGGGCGACAGGATCACCGTGTCGAGGCACGGCTTCACCGGTTCTGACACGAAAGCCTGCAGCGCATAGGAGCTGATCGGAAGCCGCAGCCCTGCCTTTGTCGCAAGCACCGAACTATGCCCCGCCACCGCCATGCCGATCCGGTCCGAGCGGAGCGTGCCATGGCTGGTCTCGACCCCGCGCACCTGCCCGCCCTCGATGATGAAGTCCTGCACTTCGCAATTCTGGATGATATCGACGCCGAGCGCCGACGCGGCACGGGCGTATCCCCAGGCGACCGCATCGTGGCGCGCCGACCCGCCGCGCGGCTGGTTGACGCCGCCGAGGATGGGAAAGCGCGGATTGGGATTGAGCCCCGGAATATTCGCGTAGACGCTCGGCCCGTCGTGATATTCGGCGTCGATCCCGTTGAGCAGCATCGCGTTCGCCGAGCGGCGCGCCATTTCGACTCCGTGGCGGTCGTGCGCGAGCGTCCACATGCCGCGCTGCGAGAACATGATATTGTAATTCAGTTCGTCGGTCAGCTTCTCGTAAAGTCGGACCGAAAATTCGTAAAAGGCAGCGGATTCGGGAAAAAAGTAGTTCGAGCGGATGATCGTCGTGTTGCGGCCGGTGTTGCCGCCGCCGATCCAGCCGCGCTCGATCAGCGCGACATTGGTGAGGCCGTGATTCTTCGCGAGATAATAGGCTGTCGCGAGCCCGTGGCCACCGCCGCCGATGACGATCGCGTCATAGTTCGCCTTCGGCGCCGGGTCGCGCCATGCGGGCTCCCAACCACGCTGACCGTTCAATCCCTCACGCAAAAGCGACAGCGCTGAGTAGCGTCTCGTCAAGACTCACCTTCCTCTCACGATTTTTAATGCATATGTGTATTCAACATAGCAATAGACATTTTCAGGCGCCTTCGCGCCAGTCGCGTTGACCTAGGTATCGATAGAATTAATATTACCTTTTATTTCAATATCATATATCGAGAAATTCTGACGATCAGGATTACCAAGTGATAGAAAAAGCAGGTGCGGCAATCCATTTTTCTGAAGGCTTCAGCTTGGGCCTGCCCTCCCTTGAGCATGAAGCGCCACGCGCACGCCATTCATAATTTATCGAGTATGGGAAATAATATTTTAGTTTTTTATTATATATTATCACAATCTGAATAAATTACCCTCCCCCCACACTGCTATGGGGCATAAATCCGGAAAATCACGGCCCTGGCGCGGACATGCCCGGGCAGGCTTCCCGAAAGCCGCACCTTCCATTTAATGCAATTATGAATATACAACCCGCTTGCGAGGTACCCGTGGCATCTCGTCGGCTCCAACCTTTGGCGGAGGGTGAAGAAGGATGACGGCCCGCATCATTGACGGAAAACAGCGCGCAGCCGGCTTGCGCCATGATATCGCGACCGGCGTCGAGCATCTTCGTAACGAAACCGGCGTCACGCCGAAGCTCGTTACAATTCTGGTCGGACACGATCCGGCGAGCGCGATCTATGTCCGCCGCAAGGGCGAGCAGGCATCGGCCGTTGGCATGCACACCGAAAGCCATCGGCTCGACAGCAGTGTTACCGAAGCGGAATTAGGGACGTTGATCGATGCGCTCAACCGCGACGAAAGCGTCCACGGCATATTGGTCCAGTTGCCGCTGCCGCCCCATATCGACAAGGCGGGGATTCTGCTTGCGATTGACCCGGCCAAGGATGTCGACGGGTTTCACCCCCTGAACGTCGGCCTTCTGGCAAGCGACACAGAGGCGAAGGATCACCGGATCATTCCCTGCACGCCAATGGGCTGCATGATGCTGCTCGCCGACGAGATCGGTTCGCTCGAAGGCATGCATGCGGTTGTCGTCGGCTGCTCCAATATCGTCGGGCGCCCGATGGCCCGGCTTCTCCTCCAGGCGCGCTGCACGGTATCGATTGCGCATATCTATACGCGCGACCTGCCCGACCTCGTGGCGGGTGCTGACATATTGGTCAGCGCGGCCGGCGCCCCAGGCCTGATCAAGGGAAGCTGGATCAAGCCCGGAGCTGTCGTGATTGACGTCGGTATCAACCGTGTGCCGACGGTCGATGGCCAGGGGGCGCAGATCGTGGGAGACGTCTGTTTCGAGGAAGCCCGGCTGCGAGCGTCAGCCATTACGCCGGTTCCCGGCGGGGTCGGCCCGATGACGATCGCGTGCCTGCTCCAGAACACCCTGCGCGCGGCCATGGCGCAGGCACGCCGGTTCTCCAAGGGCGCGGACGAAAGACCCGCACAGAATATGCCCGACGCGAGCATATGCGCGCGGAACAGATCCAATCGCGATCATTCGGAAGCTCTGAAACAGCAATGCATTATTGAATAAAAATCATCGCCCGCAATCTCTGACCCGCCCGAGACGCTCCTGGAAATCGGCCTTCTTACATAAATTCTGTGGCGCAAGGTCGTCGAATCGGCCAAGTGCTGCCGAAGTGGGTTTCGGCACGACCCACGACCGATAGAGCGGCAGTCGAGAACGATTCTGTTATCAACATATTGATTGTATTATATTTATTTTACTATCCCTTTCGCCAAAACCACGCTTGCCAATTCAATGCATTTATGTATCAATTGTGACGTCGACCGGACAAATATCCGATCGAAGAAATTTTATGCGTCGGCTCGGTTACGGACAGGGGAGAGAGAGGATGCGGATAAACCGGCGCAACATCGTGTCTTTGGCACTGTCTTCAGGCGCGACGGCAATCGCCGTTCCGGCGTTCGCATTCAGCCAGGCTTCCCGTGCTTGCGACACGCCTCCCGGGACGCTGCCCAAGACGCTGAAGGTGACCATTCCCAATCATGTCGCCGTCGATATCGCGGCAACGCCCGATGAAGTCTGGCGCGCGATCCGCGAGGAATATGGCGAAGCGAGGAAGTTCCGCGCCTTTGCCAGGGTGGAGCCGCTGGACGATCCGGCAGCGATCTTCGGCGGCTATAGAATGACGGTCGAAAATGAAGGGGTGGTGGTGGATGATCGCATCATTCACCTCATCGAGCGCGACGAAAAGGCGATGCGACTCAGCCTCTTCGCCAACTATCTGCAGTACCCGGGCGGGTTGGAAGTTTATGCGACCTATCACGCGCAGCAAATGGCAACCCGAACCCGCTATGCCATCGACTGCTTCACGCGGGTCGGTATCCCAACGCCGGCAAGCGGCAAGCGAGAGGATGTCGCTGCCGCCGTCGCCGAGCTAGCCGCAGAATCCGACAAATATCTGATCGATTACCTCGACAGCATCAGGACGAGGCTGGAAGCCGACGCGCGTCCGGCGCCCCACTAATCCAAGGCTTTTCAGCCGACATGGCCTGCTTCCGACCTGGTCGTCCGAAAGCTCCCATGGTCTAGCAACAAAGGATGATTGGGAAGTCATCGAGGAAGCGCAGCACAGAAATAAGAACAGGGAGGGAAAAGCTTATGAAACCGTTCAATCTCGTCAGCTCGCTGGCGATCGTCTCGTTCGCGATGACCGCGAGCGCGGCCCAGGCTCAGTCCAATGGCGGCACGCCGAACGCATCGACAGACCCGCAGGAGATTATCGTCACTGCACAGCGCCGTGAACAAAATGTGCGCGACGTGCCGATGTCGATTGACGTCGTCGGTGAAGAAAAGATTCGCGACCAAGGCATCGAGGACGTTCAGCGGCTGGCTGAGTCGCTGCCGAGCCTCGTCGTAGGCGGTCAGGATTCGACATTAGGCGGCTTGAATCTTACCATACGCGGCGTTGGCTCAAGCTCCGGGGACCCGGCCGTCGGGTTTTACGTCGATGATGTCTACATTCCGAACCCCGGCGGTTTCGTAAGCCAATTCATAGACGTCGCCCGCGTGGAGGTACTCAACGGCCCTCAGGGAACCCTGTTTGGCCGTAATACGACGGGCGGCGTCGTTCATTTCATCACCCAGCAACCCGGGCCCGATTTCAAGGCACAGGCCTATTTCGAAACCGGCTGGTATGACAGTCTGAGCTTTTCGTCAGTGCCGATCATCAAGGCGGGTGTATCGGTCAACGTGCCGATCACCGATAGTTTGTCAGCGCGGGCATCGATCTCCCATGTCAGCCAATCGAACTACACCTTCAATCTCGAGCGCAAACAGCCCGAACCCAATCAGAACGCGGTGACATTACGCGGCGGTATCAGTTTCCATCCTACGGACCGCTTCGAAATCATCCTTAATGCCGATTATATCAACGACCCCAACCACAATAGCTTTCTCTTCAAGAACCGGGTCACTCCGGGCTCGTCGATCGCCTTCGTCTACGATCTCATCAGCGATATCGGCGCCGAACAAGACCCGTTCCGCGTACGAAGTGATCTTAGGCCGGTCACCAATTACAAGGAATTGGGGCTGCGCGCAAAACTTACCTATCGTCTGACCGACGGGTTGCAGTTCCGTTCGATTACCGGATATCGCGAACTGAACGCCAACCGCGCGATGGACCTGGACGTCACACAGGCACCAATTCTCTACAATAAATCACAGCAAGACGATCAATCTTTCTCGCAGGAGATGCAACTCGTTTACGAGTCCGATCGCCTCAACGCGATTGGCGGCCTTTATTATTTCGATCGCGATTATCAGCAAAATGCCCAATCATTTTCGTCTTTGCCATTCTTTTTTCTTAATAGCTGCAATTCATCGAATGAGCCCCCGCCAACTTTAGCTCCGCTATGCCCAACCTTGACCAGCGTTGCGACGGTTTTTATTCCAGCAATAACCGGGCGTCAGCCGGTTCTGGCCGATTTTCTCGCCGGGGGCCTCTTCGAGACACTCACCGGTGTATCGGCATCCACAGCGAGTCCCGTCACCACGATCGCGCGCGCACTCAATCTCAAGTCCTATGCGGCCTATGCTCAGGCAAGTTATGCGTTGACGGATCGACTTACCTTGACCGCGGGCGGACGCTATACCCTCGACAAGAAGAGCATCACGTCGCTCAACACGACCGCCGGCACGGGTGCTGCGCCCATTAGCCTCGACGAGAGTTTTTCGTCTTTCACGCCGAAGCTCGCCCTCGAATTTCGTCCGAACGCGGATACGCTGACCTTTGCGTCGATCACAAAGGGTTTCAAGAGCGGCGATCTCAATCTCTTCGCCAATCTGCTCGCCGGCGAGAATCCGCGCGTGAACCCCGAAACAATCTGGTCTTACGAAGCCGGTTTCCGCACAAGCCTGGCCGATCGGAAAATCACGCTCGACGCCTCGGCTTTCTATTATGACTATAGCGACTATCAACTGAATGTTCAGTTTGCCGAGGGCGTTCGGCTGTTCAACCTCGACAAGGTCCAAATCTACGGTTTCGAATTCAAGCCGGTCTTCCGTCCCGTACCTCGCCTCATGCTCGGCGCCTCCGCTACCTACCTGCACACCGAGGTACGCCGGTCGTCGCGCTCTTTTCTCAATCCCTTCGACGTGGCCGCGGGCCCCATTAATCCTGTCGGACTTGGATTGCCGCAGTCGCCGAACTGGAAGGCGAATGCGTTTATCAACTATGTTCAGCCGATCGGCGCTTCAAGCCTGAGCTTCGGGCTTGATGCGACCCACTCGGGCAAATTCAACAACGACCTGTTCGGTTCGTTTCCGAACGACAGTTACACGATCGTGAATGGCAATGTCCGCCTGACGACACTTCGCGACCATCTTTCGGTCAACCTGTTCGCACGCAACATTTTCAACAAGGTCTATACGACTTCATCGCTGTTCTCGGACGCCGTTGGCGAGCTCTATTTCTACGCGCCACCGCGGACCATCGGGCTCCAGCTATCGTTCAAATATTGACGGTAGGGCGCGGCGCCCCGGGAGCTCGCGCTCAACTCGCTTTTCGAAAGCGAAGGGCGGCACGTCCGGGATGAGGGCAACCGTGTCAGCCAGCAGAGTTCATATGAATCTTTTGACAGGAGCGCGCATGATGAAGAACAGGGCGAACGGTTTGAAACCGCTCAACCTCGCCAGTTCGTTGGCGATCATATCCTTTGCCATGGCCGGCACGGCCCAAGCGCAAACCCCCGACACGACCACACTGGATGCGTCGGCCGAGCCGCAGGAGATCCTCGTCACTGCGACCAAGCGCTCCGAACGTTTGATCGAAGTACCTCTGTCGATCTCGGTGGTCGATGCATCAACCATGGCTTCGCAAAATCTCGTTTCCGTTCAGGATATCGTGGCGCGCGTTCCGGGGCTTGCGGCCAACACCGTCGGCAGCGGCCGGGTACAAATTGCCATTCGCGGCATCACCACCGGCGGCCTGAACAATACCACGGTCGGCATCACGGTCGATGATGTCCCGCTCGGCGGCACGACGAACTTCTCCTATGGAAGCTGGCTGGTGCCGGAGCTCGATCCCACGATCATCCAGCAGGTGGAAGTGTTGCGCGGGCCGCAGGGCACGCTTTATGGCGCCGCCAGCCTTGGGGGGCTGATGCGCTATGTCACCGCCAGCCCGCGCTTCGACCGCCTCAGCGGAAGCGTCTCGGCCGGCGCAAGGAGCGTCTCTCATGGCGAAGCGGGTTTCGGCGTGCGCGGCGCGCTCAACGTGCCGCTCGGGTCGAACGTGGCCGTGCTCGCCAATGGTTATTTCCGACGCGATCCCGGCTATGTTGACGACGCGAGCCGCGGGCTGAGAAATATCAACCGGGCCGACAATTGGGGCGGGCGCGTGGCACTGGGCTGGGAGCCGGCCGATACGCTCAGCGTCAAGCTCGCCGCGTTGCTGCAGAAGGTCGATGGCGACGGCACTTCGCAGATCGATGCCGACAGCAGCCTGCAGCCGCTCGCCGGGTACAACCAGTCCAATCTGGTCAGCACCGGCCCCTATCGCCGCAAGATCCAGCTCTACACGAGTACCATCGACCTGGACCTGGATTTCGCGACGCTGACCTCCGTGACGGGATACAGCCTCAACGACTTCCGTTCAATCGACGACGCAAACGCGACGTTCCAAGGCCTAGCCCAGCTAGCCACGGGCCGGGCCGATGTCGGAGCGATCAGCTATTTCTCGGTGAACTCCAGGAAATTCTCCCAGGAATTGCGGCTGGTGTCGCCATCGAACCAGCCGCTGGAATGGCTGATCGGCGCCTTCTACACCAACGAAAAGAACAAGCCCTTCTATAACCTCGTTGCGTCGGACCTTACGAGCGGCGAGGTCGTGGACGAGTTTTTCCCGGATCGCTATCCCAACAGCTACAAGGAATATGCGGCTTTCGCCTCGCTGACCTATCACTTCAACGACCGCTTCGACCTGCAGGTCGGTGGCCGCTACGGGCACAACAAGCAGGTCTTCGATGAGTCGATCACCGGGCCCTTCTATGATCCGCCTTATTCGGTCCATGCGGAATCGGATGAAAATGTCTTCACCTATTCGGTCACGCCGCGGTTCCGGATCAACCCGAACATGACACTCTATGGGCGCGTCGCCTCCGGCTACCGTCCGGGCGGCCCCAATCCGGGTGCCGGCTTCGGCTTCCCGGCGACCTATAGTTCCGACACCACGGTCAATTACGAGATCGGCTACAAGGCCAGCCTGTTCGATCGCATGCTCTCGCTGGAAGCGTCGATCTACCAGATCGACTGGAAGGACATCCAGCTTCAGCAGGTCGATCCGGTGACGTCGCTTGCCTATTATGTGAACGCATCCAGGGCCCGCAGCCGCGGGTTCGAGCTGCTCGCAACGCTGCGCCCGCTCCAAACGCTGACCTTCGTCGCCACGCTCGGCTACACCGACGCCGAACTGGCGGAGGACGCGCCGTTCATCACCGGCAGCCCGACAAAGGGCGCAGCGCTCCCCTTATCGGCACCCTGGTCCTCCAGCCTGGCGGTGGATCACGACATCCCGGTCAGTGGCGACACGACCGCGTCGCTGGGCTTTACCATCAGCTATCTCGACGCCCGCAGGGGCAATTTCGCCAGCTATGGACAGGCTCGCTATCCAGGCTTCACGACCGCCGATCTTCGCGCATCACTGAAGCACGGCGATTGGAAGCTTTCGGCATTCGCGTCGAACATCTTCGACAAGCGGGTCGCGGTCGGCGGCGATCAGCGGTCGACCGGCAACCCGGTGTTCGGGATCAACATCAACCGGCCCCGGACCATCGGGCTCGATCTGTCGCGAAGTTTCTGAACGGGGCGGGTCGCCCATGAACACCAAAGAACGAATATTGCGGGAAGGAAGCGAAAGCATGACCATGAAAAACATGTTGCTGGCGGCGGCGGCCGCGCTCGCGCTGTGCGGTGTCGGACAGGCCGCGCAGGCCAGGGGGATGGCCGACACCGTCGACCCCGCACGTTGGACTTGGGAAAAAGAGGTCTTCGTGCCGATGCGCGACGGGGTAAACCTGTCGACCGACATCATCCTGCCCAAGGATCGCAAGGGGCCGCTCGCGACCATCCTGATCCGCACGCCCTATGACAAGGAAGGGCTTGAAATGCTGGGCGGTCCGGCCTGGTATCAGAGCTTCCTCGACGCGGGCTATGCGCTCGTCGTCCAGAACGAACGTGGCCGGCTCCTTTCGGAAGGCACCTATTCCACTTATCTCGCCGGCGCCGCGACCGATGGATACGACACGGTCCAATGGATCGCCAGCCAAACCTGGTCGAACGGCAAGGTCGGCACGGTCGGCGCGTCCTCTTCGGGGGAGCAGCAATGGCCGATGGCGGGCAGCCATCCGCCGGCGCTGGCCGCGATGATCCCCGGTGCCTCGGGCACGGCGATCGGCTCGATTCCGGGCAACGACACGCAAGGCGCCGTCTATCGCGGCGGCATTCCCCAGGTCGGGCTCTGGGCCTGGTGGTACCATGACATGGCGACGACCGAGCGCCTCGTGCTGCCGCCCAACACGCCCCAGGAGCAGCGCATCCGCATCCGCAACAGCTTCAGGCTCACGCCGCAGAACTGGTTCTACACCGCCGAGCCGTTCAACATCAATCTGACGAACGAGAAGAACGATATCCGGAAACATATGATGCAACTCCCCAGCAAGGATATGCTGCGTAGCCTGGGTGGGGCGCTGACACCGTTCGACGATTTTATCACCTGGACGCCGGGCGATCCGCGCTGGGACAAGGTGCCGTTGGCAGGCAAGGGCTTCAGCAGTTCCACCCCTGCGCTCCACATCAACTCCTGGCACGATATCGGTGTAGGCGAAACGACCCGGCTGTTCCGGTATCTGCAGGACAGCAAGGCTCCCGACCAATATCTTATAATCGGATCGGGTCCGCATGGCGCTTTCCTGCGCCGCGGGGGCCTGGCGAACCTGTCCTTTGGCGACCTCCAGCTGGGAGATGCCCGCTATAACGGACAGGACGACGGTTTCGTGAAGCTCTTCCACGCCTGGTTCGATCACTATCTGCGCGGCGGCAAGGACACGCTGGCCGATGTGCCCAAGGTCCAGCTCCACATCATGAACAAGGGCTGGATCTCCGGAAAGCACTGGCCGCTCGATGGCACACGCTTCACCAGCTACTATCTCGACAGCACCGGGGGGTCGGGCCCGAAGCCCGACGGCCGGCTGGCCACCACGAACGCCGCCGGACTGAAACTCGACAGCTATGTCTATGACCCGGCCACACCAGTGCCGACCCGGGGCGGGGGGTGTTGCGGCGACGACATGGCCGTTGACCAGCGCGATATCGAGGTCCGTGCGGACGTGTTGTCCTACACCACACCAGTGCTGACCAAGGGCGTCACCGTCGCCGGTCCGATCGAGGTCGTGCTCTATGTTTCGTCATCGGCTAAGGACACCGACTTCACGGTCAAGCTCGTGGATGTCTATCCGGATGGCAAGGCGATCAACCTTTCCGACGACGGCTTTCGTGTCCGCTATCGCGAGGGCTTCGACAAGAAGGTGCTGATGAAGGAAGGCGAGGTCTATGAGATCAGGCTGACCAACATGGTGACGGGCAATTATTTCCGGCCGGGCCACCGTATCCGGCTGGACGTTAGTTCGAGCAACTTCCCCGCTTATGAGCGCAATCTCAATACCGGTGGAAATAATTTTGACGAAACGACGTGGGTCACGGCGATCAACGCAATCCATCACTCGAAGGATCACCCGTCGCGTATCGTTTTGCCGATCATCGACTGACGCCGCAGCGCGCGACGGTTGCCAAGTTTTCGCTTCGATCCGAGCACGGCGGCACCTCGAAACTTGGCCGCGCTCTCTGAAGCTCAGGCCCTGCCTCGCTCCGGCATCGAGGAACGAGCAGCAAGGCTTGCGATTTCGTCTCGCGACAGGCAGCTTTCCACCTCAGCCTTCCGTCTCGCGAGATCGAGCGGCGGCAGTGCCTCGGCAAAGCGCGAAACGCCTGATTCATCGAGGCTGTCGACGTCGGCCGCCGCGCAAAGACAGATACGCCGCGCGCTGTTGACCCGGCCAGACACGGTCGAGACAAGCCGAATCCTCGCCCGCTGCGCGCGCGCCACTGAACGCGCACTGGCGACAACCCGCCACCGCCAGTGCGCGCTCAATGGAGGCTGCTCATCTTCGACCGGTGGAACCATCGTGTCCGTTCCGGCGGCGCTGCAGGCACAATAGCTCCCCCACGCTCCATCAATCTTTCACGCGCACCCCGCTGGGCCGGCGTACCGTGATAGGTTGTCGTGCGATAAGCCGCCTGCACAACATCTGTAAGCGATGCTGGCCGGGAAGGCGAGATCCGATATCTGGGCGAGTTTGATTCCGACGAAGCATCGACCTCGTTCAAACGGCAGCGGACCTTGAGGACCGCGTTGCACACGTTGAGGCATCCTACCCCGAAATCATCACGAGGCCATGGTCTTGAAATGGACTATGACCCCGGGTGTCCGCCGTCAGAAAAGCAACAAGTAGCCCCGGGAGGCCCGCCACCAACAGGCCGTTGCGTCATCCCAGCGGTTCGACCGCCTCGCCGCCGACCACCATCCCGAGGAGCGGCGCGACGGGTGCCGGGCGCGTAAAGCGAAATCTCGCCGTACATGAGGTCCGCCCTTCTCATACGCTGCGGCCCCTCCGAGCAGCATCGAGTTGAGCGGCCAAATTGTGGAGTACAAGGTAGCAGGGTAGAACCTGCGCGACGCTGGCATTGGGCTCGCGCCCTTCGCGGATCGCGGCGACGAATTCGCGGTCCTGCAGTTCAATGCCGTTCATCGACACGTCGACCTGCGACACGTCGACCGGCTCTTCCTTGCCGGTCACCAGACCGTCATAGCGCGCGATCCAGGTGCCATTGTCGCAGATGTAGCGAAAGAAGGTGCCGAGCGGCCCGTCGTTGTTGAACGACAGCGACAGCGTGCAGATCGCACCGCTTGCCGCCTTGAGCTGGATCGACATGTCCATCGCGATCCCGAGTTCGGGATGATGCGGCCCCTCGACCGCATTCGCCTGCACGATCGGCCCTGCCTGATAAGCGAAAAGGTCGACCGTGTGCGCGGCGTGGTGCCAGAGCAGATGGTCGGTCCACGACCGAGGTTCGCCCTTCGCGTTCATATTCTGGCGGCGGAAGAAATAAGTCTGAACGTCCATCTGCTGGACGTTCAGTTCGCCCGCCGCGATCTTGCGGTGGATATATTGATGGCTTGGGTTGAAGCGGCGGGTGTGGCCGACCATCGCAACGAGGCCGGTTTCCTGCTGTTTCTTCAGCACCGCCTCCCCGTCGGCGAGCGTGTCGCAAAGCGGAATTTCGACCTGGACATGCTTGCCGGCGTCCAGACACTGGATCGCCTGCGCCGCGTGCATCTGGGTCGGCGTACACAGGATTACCGCGTCGAGCCCCGGCTGCTCCAGCGCCTCGGCGAGTTCGGTCGTCGCATGGCGAACGCCATATTTGGCGGCGACCGCCTGCGTCGGCTCCAGGCGGCGGCCGACGAGCGAGATCACCTCCACCCCGTCGATATTGCGGAGGCCGTCGAGGTGCTTTTCGCCGAAGGCCCCAGCCCCCGCGAGTGCGATTTTCATGGCTTTGGCTCCAATATGATATGGCCGATGGCTGTGTTGCTGCACGGGACGTGATAATGGCGGTGGAGAAGGCGCGTGCCGGGCCCCAGCGCGCCGCGCATGATCAGCCACATCACCATCTCGATCCCCTCGGATCCCGTCTCGCGCAGATATTCGATGTGCGGAATGCGGCGGAGATGGTCGCTATCGCCGACTAACCCGTCCATGAACATCGTGTCCCATTCCCGGTTGATGAGCCCCGCGCGGGGCCCCTGCAGCTGGTGGCTCATGCCGCCCGTGCCCCATATCTGGACGTTCAAATCCTCGGGAAAGCTTGCAACCGCGCGCGCGATCGCTTCGCCGAGCGCCCAGCAACGATTGCCCGACGGCGGCGGATAGGTGACGACATTGACCGCGAGCGGCACGACCTTGACCGGCCATTCGGAAACATCGCCGAACATCATCGACAGCGGCACGGTCAGGCCATGGTCGACGTCCATCTCGTTGATGATCGTCATGTCGAATTCGTCGAGGATCAGGCTTTGCGCAACGTGCCAGGCCAGGTCGGGATGGCCGATGACGTCGGGGACCTGCCGTGGTCCCCAGCCCTCGTCCGCGGGGTTGTACCGCTCGCCGCAGCCGATCGCGAAGGTCGGGATCACCTTCATGTCGAACGCCGAGGCGTGATCGTTATAGACGAGGATGACGACGTCGGGCTTTGCGGCCTTTTCCCATTCGCGGGTCCAGTCGAACCCGGCAAAGATCGGAGCGAAATAGGCGTCGCGGTCCTTTTTCTGATCGTGGGCGACGCCGAGCAGCGGCACGTGGCTCGATCCGACGCCTGCGGTTATGCGCGCCATCAGCGTCCCTCTCCTTTCGAACGGACACCCTCGGGGGAACGCCCCCCGGCGTTCATCATCGCCTGATATTCCTCGACGCTGGCGCCGGTCATCGTGCTGACCGCCTGGACGAAGCTGAGCCCGTCGGTCGAAAATATCTTCGAGAGGAAATAGATGTTGCCGCCCAGGTCGAGCAGCCGGTTGTAATCGCGCGCAAGCACCTCCTGTTTCTGGTCCTCCGACAGCGGCCAGCCGGCGAGATAGGCCGCCTCGTCCGCTTTCCATCGTTCGCGGTTTTCGGGCTTCATCAGGCTCATCGCGAACTGGTTGAGATGATAGCCCTGGCGCGCGCGCGCCGCGGTAAAGACGCGCGTGCCGGGGATATCTTCGAACTCGGCCAGATAGGCGTGGATGTCCTTCGGCGCGCTCATAGTCCGCGCGCCGTCAGCATCGCGTCGAGCCGCGGGAAAACCCGGCGGGCGTTGCCCTCAAAGATCGCGTGACGCTCCGCATCGTCGATGTCGAGAGCATCAACATAGCGCTTGGTGTCGTCGAAATAATGGCCCGTCGTCGGGTCGATCCCGCGCACCGCACCGACCATCTCGCTGCCGAACAGGATATTCTTGTTGTCGATCACGTCGGCGAGAAGGTCGATGCCCGGCTGATGATAAACGCAGGTGTCGAAGAAGATATTGTTCATCAGATGGGTGTCGAGCCCAGGCTTCTTCAACATGTCGGCAAGCCCGCGATAGCGGCCCCAATGATAGGGGACGGCGCCGCCGCCGTGCGGGATGATGAGGCGGAGTGTCGGGAAATCGGCGAAAAGATCGCCTTCGAGCAACTGCATGAAGGCGATGGTGTCGGCCGCGATATAATAGCCGCCGGTCGCGTGCATCGCTGGGTTGCAGCTGCCCGAAACGTGGATCATCGCGGGCACGTCGAGTTCGACCATCTTTTCGTAGAAAGGATACCAGTACCGGTCGGTCAGCGGCGGGTGCTGGAAGTGGCCGCCGCCCGGGTCGGGGTTGAGGTTGCAGCCGATGAAGCCGAGCTGGGTGACGCAGCGTTCGAGTTCGGCGATGCTGTTCCGCATCGTGGCCCTGGGCGACTGCGGCAGCATGCACACGCCCGCGAAGGGTTCGGGGAACAGGCCGACGACGCGGGCGATCAGGTCATTGCAGCGGACCGCCCATTCCTTTGCCACCGCTTCGTCACCGACATGCGGCGCCATCGCCGAAGCACGCGGTGAAAAGATGGTGAGGTCGGCGCCGCGTTCCCGGATCAGGCGAAGCTGGTTCGCCTCGATCGTCGCGCGGATGTCATCGTCCGAAATATCGGGATAGGGCGGCGCCGGGACACCGGCCTTGAAGGCGGCCTTCTGCTCCTCGCGCCATGCATCATGCGCCTTGGGCAGCACGGTGTAATGGCCATGGCAATCGATGATCAAGGTCACGCGATCCGTCCCTCTTTTGCCTTGGCGGGCATGTTTGCCGCGCCGATCATGGCGAGCTTCTCCGCCAGTCCCTCGGGCGGCGCGGCGCCCACATTCCCGACAACGCGCTGGCGCGAAATAGTGGCGCGCGTCATCGCGGGATCGACACCGAGTTCCTCCAGCGCCTTTGCCGCTTCCTCCATTTCGGCGGCGCGGCGGAGGCCATGCACGAGCATGCGATCGAGATTATAGTCGACGCGCGATGCCCAGCCCCCGTCGCGCCAACTGGCATCGAGCGATGCCATGACGGCGTCGGACACGCCCGCGGCATAGGCCGCGAGCGCGCATTCGGCGGACAAAGCCTCGATCCCTTTCACCATGACCGATCGGATCATCTTGATCGCCGAGGCATCGCCGATCCGCGCACCGGCGATCGCGATGTCCGAAAAGCCCGCTTTGCGGAGCACGCCCGCCGCCGCCACAGCATGGGGTCCCGCGATCAGAAGCGGCACGGCGTGGCGCAGCGGAAGAACGGGCGCCATGATCGCGACGTCGACATAGCGGCCGCCCGCCGCCTCGATCGCTTCGGCGGCACGCCGCTTCGTTTCCGGCGCGACGCTGTTCATATCCATCCACAGAGCGCCCGGGTCGATCAGCGGCGCATAATCCTGTGCCGCCGCCAGCGCGCGATCGGCAGTCACGAGCGAAAAGATGGATTTGGCGCCCGCGAGCGCACCGGATGCGTCGTCGAAACCCATCACGCCCGCCGCCGCATAATCGCGGCTTTTTTCATCGCGCGTCAGCGGATCGGACGTTTTGACGTCATAAGCCCGCGCCCCCCGCGTCGCCAGCGCCGCACCCGCCTCACCAAATCCGATATAGACCGCATCGACCATGGCCGATCGTTATGGTGCGCCGGTCGCCCCCACCAATCGATAAGCCAACGTAGTCATAATTTTTTTCGAATTCATTCTCCGTTGACGACGTGGTGCATCAGGTCGACAAAGGCCCGCTGGCGCGCAGTCGGACGCCATTGGCTGCGGTGCGCGACGCCGATCGTTCGCACGACGTCGGGCGGCGCGTCGCAGATATGCGCAAGCCAATGCGCCTCAAGCTCGACCGCCACCTGGTCGGGCGACAGCAAGGTCAGCATGTCGCTGCCCATCAGAATTTGCCGGATCATCATCACCGAACCGCATTCGACCGGCACCCGCGGCCTTTCGATGCCGGCGGCGTCGAACATGCGGTTCCACTGCGCACGCAGCGGCGTGCCATTTGGCGGGACAATCCACGGGAAGCCCGCCAGCGCGGTCATATCCAATTCCTCCTGCCCGGCAAGCGGATGGCCGTGGCGGCCGATCACCGCGGGCCGGTCCTCGAACAACCGCCGCCGGACCAGATCGTCGCCCGCGCCCGGATCGCGCAGGGCGCCGACCAATATGTCGAGCGTGCCGTCACGGAGCGGCTCGATAAGCTCCGCATAGGACCCCTCGACGATGTCCACGACGGCCTCGGGCCACTGCTTCAGGAACAGCGCGACGGCGGACGGCAGGATGCGCGCCCGTGACAAGGGCATCGCGCCGATGGCGATCCGCCCCGTTTCCCGCCCCTTCAGGGCATCGACCTCGGCAATCCCGGCTTCGAGCTCGGCCCGCGCGAGGCGGAAATTGCGCGCCAGGCGCCGCCCCTGCTGGGTCAAGGCGATGCCGCGCCCGCGCCGTTCGGTAAGCGAGCGGGCGAGCGCGACCGAAAGGTCGCGGACGCCGCGGTGAAGCGTCGGCTGCGACAGGCCGGTCGCAAGGCTGGCCCCGCCATAGCTCCCCGCGTCGGCCAGGGCGATGAAGGCGTGCATTTCGGCCATCGTCACGCGCGGCGATCCGACAAGGTCGAGCGCCGCGGTAATGCGCGGGACAAGCAGGCGCGCCGCCTCGGTCGGACGGATCCCGCCGGGATGGCGTTCGAACAAGGCCAGGCCGACCTGCCTTTCGAGCCGGGACAGCGCCTGCGTCACCGCGGGCTGGGTCAAATGGACGGCGCGTGCGGCCTCGCTGATCGTGCCGAGCCGGGCTGTTTCGGCCGCCGCCTTCAGATGCCGAAGGTTAAGGTTCCAGATATCCATCCTGCAACTCTTAGCAAAAGCTTATGGCGTGCGTATAGTTCCGACTTGTCCCGCCGCCGCCGGGGGATCATCGCGCTTTCGAAGCGAAGGAGACGAACATGGCGGCGGTCGTCGTGCAGACTATCGAGCGTGCGGACCCTGCGGTCATCGACGGACTGGGCGCGGCCGGCGTCGCGACGGTGCATGAAGCCCAGGGCCGTATCGGCCTACTCGCGCACCATATGCGCCCCATCTATTCCGGCGCGCGCATTGCGGGCAGTGCCGTCACCATTTCGTCGCCGCCGGGCGACAATTGGATGATCCACGTCGCGGTCGAGCAGTTGCAGGCGGGCGACATTCTGGTCCTTGCGCCGACGAGCCCTAGTGTCGACGGCTATTTCGGCGACCTGTTGGCGACGAGCGCGATGGCACGCGGTTGCCGCGGCCTGGTGATCGACGCGGGTGTCCGCGACGTCCGCGACCTCACCGAAATGGGCTTTCCCGTCTGGTCGAAGGCAATATTCGCGCAAGGCACCGTCAAGAATACGCTGGGATCGGTCAATGTGCCGATCGTTTGCGCCGGTGCCGCGATCGAGCCCGGCGACGTGATCGTCGCCGACGATGACGGCGTGTGCGTGGTGAAGCGCGGCGACGCCGCCGCGATCCTTGCAAAGGCGCAGGCGCGCGAGGCGGCAGAGGAAGACAAGCGCCGGCGGCTTGCGGCGGGCGAACTCGGCCTCGACATCTATAACATGCGCCCCAGCCTCGAAGAGATGGGTCTTAAATATGTCTGACCAAGCCCTCTCAGGAAAAGCGGGAACCGCTTTTCCGTCCGGAGAGGGCGTCCACGAAAATGCCGTCCGCTGCATGTGGATGCGCGGCGGGACGTCGAAGGGCGGTTATTTCCTGAAGCAGGACCTGCCGGCCGACACCGCCGCGCGCGCCGCCTTTCTGCTCCGCGCCATGGGATCGCCCGATCCGCGTCAGATCGACGGCATGGGCGGCGCCGACCCGCTGACCAGCAAGGTCGCGGTGGTGAGCCCGTCGGACCGCCCCGGCGTCGACGTCGACTATCTGTTCCTGCAGGTCTTCGTTGACCAGGCGATCGTTACCGATGCGCAGAATTGCGGCAACATCCTTGCCGGTATTGCCCCTTTCGCGATCGAACGCGGCCTTGTGGCTCCCGCGAACGGGCAGACCCGCGTCGTGATTTTCATGGAAAACACCGGTCAAGTCGCAGTCGCGACGGTCGAGACGCCGGGCGGGCAGGTACGGTACGACGGCGAAGCGGCGATCAGCGGCGTCCCGGGAACCGCCGCGCCGATCCCCCTCGCCTTTCGCGATACCGCGGGCTCGTCGTGCGGCGCGCTGCTCCCGACCGGCAACGGCGCCGATACGATCGGCGGCGTTCGCTGCACGCTGATCGACAACGGCATGCCCTGCGTTGTCATCGCTGCCGCCGACGTCGGCATTACTGGCTATGAAGACCGCGAAACGCTTGACGCAGATGCCGCGATGAAGGCGACGGTCGAAGCGATCCGGCTGCGGGCGGGACCGATGATGAACCTTGGCGACGTCGCCGAAAAATCGGTCCCCAAGATGATGCTCGTTGCGCCGCCGCGGGACGGCGGCGCGATCGCCGTCCGCTCGCTGATCCCGCACCGCGCCCATGCCTCGATCGGCGTACTCGGCGCGGTGAGCGTCGCGACCGCCTGTTTGATCGAGGGCTCGCCCGCCGCCGCAGTCGCGGCCGTGCCCCCCGGCGTCAGCAAGACGCTGGGCGTCGAGCATCCGACAGGCGTCACTGAATGCGTCGTGACGGTCGATGAAAAGGGCGCGCCGGTCGAGGCCGGGATGCTGCGCACCGCGCGCAAGCTTATGGACGGAGTGATATTCGCATGAGCACCGATGAGAATGGCCGCATCCGAAGCTGGACGCTGACCCCGTCGGCGCCGCGATATAGCCCGCCTGCCGGCGCGGTCGACGCCCATTGCCATGTCTTTGGCCCCGTGGCGCAGTTTCCCTTCAGCCCGAAGGCCAAATATCTGCCGCAGGACGCCGGGCCGGACGCCTTGTTCGCGCTGCGCGAAAAGCTGGGCTTCGCACGCAGCGTGATCGTCCAGGCAAGCTGCCATAGCACCGACAATGCGGCGACGCTGAACGGCATCGCGATGTCGGGCGGCACCTGCCGGGGCGTCGCGGTGGTGGATCCCGCGATTTCCGATGGGGACCTCGACACGCTGCACGCGGGCGGCATCCGCGGCGTGCGCTTCAATTTCCTGAAGCGGCTGGTCGACGATGCGCCAAAGGATAAATTCCTGGATGTCGCCAAGCGCATCGAACGGCTCGGCTGGCATGTCGTCGTCTATTTCGAAGCCGACAGTCTCGACGAGATGCGGCCCTTTCTTGCCGCCATTCCCGTCCCCATCGTCATCGACCATATGGGGCGGCCCGATGTGACGCAGGGCCCGGAGGGCGCGGATATGTCGGCGTTCCGTGCGCTGCTCGACAGCCGGACGGACATATGGACGAAAGTGACCTGTCCCGACCGGCTCGATCCGGCGGGCGCGCCCTATGCCGATTTCGTGAAGGCGGTGCTACCGCTGGTCGAGGATTATCAGGATCGCGTCCTGTGGGGCACCGATTGGCCGCACCCGAACATGGAAACGCGCATCCCCGACGATGGCGGGCTGGTCGAGGTGATCCCGCAGATCGCGCCAACCGCGGCGCTGCAGCACAAGCTGCTAGTCGCCAATCCGATGCGGCTCTATTGGCCCGAGGAAGACTGAGCCGCCGCGCCGCGGCTACCGAAGATCGACCAGCCTGTCTGTTCGGTAAGGAGCTGGAGCGCGCGGACGCCCAGCGTCGAATTGCCATAGCCGTTGAGGCCGGGCGACCGGACGGCGATCGAGGCGACGCCGGGAACGATGGCTAATATGCCGCCGGAAATACCCGACTTGGCAGGAATCCCAGCACGAAAGGCAAAGTCGCCCGACTCGTCATACATGCCGCACGTCAGCATCAGTGCCAGGATCCGCCGCGCGCGCCGTTCAGAAACGACGCGGCCGTTCGGCATCCGTCCGCCGCACATGAGAAAGCGGCCCGCGCGCGCAAGTTGGCAGCAATCGAGCATCGCTGCACAATAATGCACATAGGTTCCCAGCACTTCGTCGACCCCGTGACGGAGGTTGCCGAAGGCATCCATGAAATAGGCGAGCGCGCGGTTGCGGCCGCTCGCGGCCAGTTCGGATCGGGCGATGTTCTGATCGACGAAAATCGACATATCGTCGGCCAGGAAGCGGAGGAAGCGGATGAACTCACCGATCGCTTCCTTGGGCTGATGCGGCGACAGGTTAAGGTCGGCAAGCGCGATGGCGCCCGCGTTGATGAACGGATTGCGGGGTATGCCCCCTTCACGCTCCAGCTGCACGATAGAATTATAGGCAGTACCCGACGGCTCGCGGCCGAAGCGCGCCCATAGCTGGTCGCCGATCCGCCCGAGCCCCAGCGTCAGCGCGAAGACACTGGAGATCGACTGAAGCGAAAAAGGCGTATCAAACGCACCGGCCGACACCATCGAACCGTCCGGCATAGCGATCGCGATGCCGATCGTTCGAGGATCGGCGCGCGCGAGTTCGGGAATATAAGATGCTGCGACGCCTGCATCGGCGTCGGCGACGCATTGTGCGACGACATCTGCCGCAAGTTTTTCAAGCTCCGCGCAGTCCATGACGGCTCGCTCTGGTTTGCGGCAAGAAACGGTCCCGCCGAACGCCGGGATCAAACCTAGTCCTGGTCGAGCACCACCGGCCGGCCATCGCGCTTATAAACGATCCCGCCCTTCATGACGAAATGAACCTTCTGCATCACCCGGAAATCCGCGATCGGGCTCGATTCCACCGCGATGATGTCGGCGAACCGGCCGGCCTGGATGCTGCCGACATTGTCGCTGTCGCCCAGCAGATCCGCCGCATTCTTCGTCGCCGACAGGATTGCCTCGCCCGCGCCGAGGCCATTGTCGACCATCAGCGGAAATTCCATGGCGTGGTCGCCCTGCCCCAAGTCGGTGCCGTAAGCGATCCTGACGCCTGCCTTCACCGCATAGGGGAACTGCTTTTTCGGCAGCAGGTCGTTGGCGAGTTCCTTCTCCACCGTCCCCGGGCGCAGCTTTTCCGGATGCTCGACCGCGGCCTTGTAATAAACGTCGAAGACGCTGAGCGTCGGGACCAGATAGGTGCCACGATCCTTCATCAGCCGATAGGTTTCGGCATCGGCAAAGGATCCATGCTCGATCGAATCGACCCCCGCCACAACGGCCGACTTGATCGCCGCGGGCGGATAGGCGTGCGCCGCGACCTTCATTCCCAGGCTGTGCGCGGTACGGACGGCCTCGGCGATTTCGGCGTCGGTCATTGTCTGGTGCGTGGGATCGTCGCCCGCCGATCCGATGCCGCCCGACGGCATGAGTTTGATCACCGTGGCCCCGCGGCGATAATGGTCACGCACGCGAAGGCGCGCCTCGTCGGGCGAATCCACGATGCCGTTCGTCCATGCCGGGTTGGAGAAGGCGCGGTCCAGGCCCGTCCGGTAATCGCCATGGCCGGCGGTCGGCCCCAGCGGCTCCAGCGACACCCACAGCCGCGGGCCGGGCACCAGGCCCGCGTCGATCGCCTTGCGCAGCGACACGGTCGCGTCACCGCCGCCCACGTCGCGCACGCTTGTGAACCCCTGCAGCAGCATCGCGCGCGCGTTGACCGCCGCCGCGAAGCCGCGGTCGATATCATTTTGCGTGAAAGCGCTGCCCATCGCGTTGGTGACGCCCGGAAGGGCCATGCCCAGATGGACGTGGCAATCGATAAGCCCCGGGAGAACCGTCGACCCCGACAGATCGATTACCTCAAAACCCGGGGGCGTGACGAAGCCGCTTTCGATCTTGATAATGCGGTCGTCGCGGATTGAAATCGATGCCGGTCCCTTTTCCTGGGCCGTGACGCCGTCGATCAGCCGGCCCGCGTGGATCACGATGTCGCGTGCGGAAGCCGGCATCGCCAGCAAGGCGGTGACCGCTATCGCGGCGCTGCAAGCAAAGCGCATTTTTCCCAGCATCAAAGGCCTCCCGTGTCCACGCCATGTCCTCGGGCGCCGACGGCGACCCGGGGCGCTCCATCAAAAAAGGCTATTCCGCCCCAAATGGGGTCACAAGCCACGAACCGGAAAGTGAACTTCGAGTCATCGGCATTTTTTGTGCGCAAAGCGGCGTTCATATCTTTCAAAAATGTGACGCAGGGGAACGCTGTGCACATCGGCCGGCGGCGACCGTACTGACGGCGACGCCAAAAAACCGCTATCAAGGGGGGGAAGTTATGACCAAATCAAATTCCAAACGGCGATCACTATCGATCGCCAAAATCAACCGGATGCCGCTCCTGGCACTCGGTCTTTGCGCCGTGATCGCGCCGTCGCAGGCTTATGCCCAGACCGAGGCAGAGAAGGCACCGCAGGAAAGCGCCGCGGATCAGAGGGACACCGACATCGTCGTGACCGCCCTTCGGCGCGAAACGACGCTGCTGGAGACGCCCGCTGCGATTTCCGCCTTTGACGGCGAGGCACTGGCCGAAACCGGATCGACCTCCATCCGCGACTTCGCTGCGCGGACGCCCAGCCTGCGGCTGGTCGACAACGGCCCGGGCCGCAACCGCATCTCGATCCGCGGCATCGTGTCCGCCGGCGAGGCGACCGTCGGGACCTATTTCGACGATATCTCGATCCCCGGCTCGCTTGGCCCGGCGAGCGATCCCGGCGGCCGTTCCCCGGACCTCAAGCTTTTCGACATCGAACGCGTCGAAGTGCTGCGCGGTCCGCAGGGCACGCTCTATGGATCGGGCGCGATGACCGGTGCGATCCGCTTCATCAACAAAAAGCCGTCGATGGAATTCGAAGGCCGCGTCGAGGGCAATGTGCAGACGACGCGCCACGGCGAAGCGAGCTATGGCGTGCAGGGCATGGTCAATGTTCCGGTGGTCGACGATCTGATCGCCGCGCGCCTGGTCATGTATAAGCATGACGTTGGCGGCTATGTCGACTATCCGGCCCTGGGCCTGAACAATGTCAATGGCGCCGACAGCTATGGCGGCCGCCTGCTGGTGCGGGTCACGCCGACCCCGAACCTGACCTTCGACGCCGGGGTCTATATCCAGCGCATGGACTCGGCGAATTCGATCTACACGCCGGCCCTTGGGAAATTCCAGTCCGAAAGCCGTCTGAAACAGCCGTTTTCGGACGACATGGATATTTATAGCGGGACGGTGAACTGGGACGCCGGGGCCGTAAACGTGACCGCGATTTCGAGCTATATCGATCGCCGTTCCTATTACACCTTCGACGACACGGTCTATCTGGAAAGCCTGAAGTCCGACTTCGGCTGCACGTGGATCCGGCAGCAGTTCGCGCGTCCCTGTACGGCGCCGGAACTCACCGACTTCTCGAACTATGTCGACACGTTCCTGCCGTCGCTGGTCGCGCAGCCGATGACGACGAAGAGCTTCATCAACGAGTTCCGGCTCGGTTCGCAGAATTCGGGCAAATTGGCCTGGACCGCCGGCATCTACCGCGAAACGCGCAAAGATGGATTGGTCAGTAAAGACATCGGCGTCGATCCGGTGACCGGCGAGGCCTATCTCCCGGAACGCATTCCGACCAGCCGCTTCGTCAGCCAACGCTATGTTCAGACGGCCTTTTTCGGCGAAGCGACCTTCTCGCCGACGGAGCAGCTGGACCTTACGGTTGGCGCGCGGCGCTATTCCTACAAGAAGCGTATCACGGGCGCGGTGACGATCCCGTGGGATCTTCTGGCCGCGGTCGCGACGCCTCCCACGACCTTCCGGACGAGCGAGAAGGGCTGGGTTCTCAAGGGCAATATCTCGTACAAGCCCACCGACGGCACGATGATCTATGCCCAGGCTTCGCAGGGCTTCAGGCCGGGCGGCGCAAACCAGGTTTTGGGTCTCGCCAGCGCGCTTACGCCGTATCGGGCGGACAGCCTGTGGACCTATGAACTGGGCGCCAAGACGCAGCTTCTCGATCGCCGCGTCGACCTCAGCCTCGCGGTCTTCCAGACCGACTGGGACGACATGCAGGTCACCGGCGTCCCGGCGAGCGGCGGCTTCTTCCGCTTCCTCTCGAACGCCGGCGCGGCCCGCATCCGCGGCCTCGAAGGCGAGGTCAACGCCCGGATCGGCGACAATCTGACCGTCAGCACCAACGCGAGCTATATCGACGCCAAGCTGACCGAAGACCAGCTCAATGCCAATGTCCGTGCGGCAGGCCGGAAGGGCGACCGGGTCCCGTACATCCCGCGCCTCTCGGGCTCGATCAACACCGAATATCGCGTGCCGGTGTCGGACAGCGCGTCGGTCGCGTGGATTTCCAACCTGTCGTACCAGGGCTCGTCCTGGTCGGAATTCCCGCGGACCAGCGCGACGAACGCCAAGCTTCCGTCCTATTGGCTGCTCAACACGCGCCTCAACCTGGAACTGGATGATGCGGCGTGGCGGTTCTCGGTCTTCGTGAACAATGTGTTCGACGTGACCGGCCTGACCTATCTGGCGGCGACCGACGACAGCTATGCGGGACCTTCGGGCACCGCGAGCACGCCGCGGACCATCGGCGTCTCGGTCAGCAGAAGCTTCTGACCGCGGACAGCGTTCGACAAGTCCCGGTCCCTCGGGACAGTGTTCGATAGTCCCGGTCCCCCAGCGATGGCGGGGACCTAGCAAAGCCGATCCGGTTGTGCGGGGACACTCAGGCGGCTCATCGATGTCCGTTCCGCGGGCATGGGTGAGCCGCTTCGAACGTCGGGCGCCCCCGGCAGGGCGAGCCTGCCCGGGCAGGCCCGGACAACAAGACCCGGAACACACAGGACACTGGGACGAAGCATGAAAAGCAAGCCGAACTTCAGGCTTTTCGACAAGATGGCCGCGCGCAAGTCGATCGCGCAGATCCAGCACGAGGCCGCGACCAGCCAGCTCGATCGAACCTTGGGCAAGTGGCACCTTCTTCTCATCGGTGTCGGCTGCATCATCGGCGCGGGCATTTTCGTCCGGACGGGCAGCGCCGCCGCGCTTCATGCCGGACCGGCAGTCCTTCTGTCATTCCTGATCGCCGGCGGCGTCTGCGCTTTCGCCGGCCTGTGCTATGCCGAAATCGCCTCGACCCTGCCGGTGTCGGGGTCCGCTTATACCTATGGCTATGCGACGCTCGGCGAATTCGTCGCCTGGACGATGGGGGCGCTGCTGCTGCTCGAATATGGGCTTGCCGCCTCGGTGGTGGCGGTGGGGTGGAGCGGCTATGTCGTGAACCTGCTGGCGGACGTGGGCCTCCACATCCCTCCCGAACTTACGGGGCCGCCCGGACAGATGCTGGACCGCGGCGGCACGCCGGTCATGGCGATCTTCAACCTTCCCGCATTTCTGGTCTGCCTGGCGCTCACCGCGCTTCTGACGCGTGGACTGTCGGAATCGGCGAAGCTCAACAATCTGGTCGTTATGATCAAGCTGGTCGTGCTGGCGGCCTTTATCATCGTCGGCGCCTGCGTCGCCCTGCCCCATATCCAGGAACTTGTGAGCCGCAACTGGACGCCGTTCATCCCGGCCAATCAGGGCGACGGGAAGTTCGGGATCGACGGCATCATGCGCGCGGCGTCGATCGTCTTCTTCTCCTATATCGGGTTCGAGGCCGTTTCGACGGCGGGCCAGGAAGCCAAGAACCCCGAAAAGGACCTGCCCTTCGCGATCATCGGATCGCTGGTCGTCTGCACCGTCATCTATACGCTGGTCGCCGCGGTCATGACGCTGTTGCTGCCCTATGGCTCGCTCGACGTTCCCGATCCGGTCGCGCTGGTCGTCGACAGTTTCGGCGGCGGCTGGGCGTGGCTCGCGGCGCCGATCAAGATCGGTGCGATCATTGGCCTCACCTCGGTGGTCCTCGTGCTCATCTATGGCCAGACGCGAATATTCTATGCGATGGCGCGCGACGGCCTGTTGCCGCGCATATTCGCGGCCGTGCATCCGAAGTTCGGCACCCCGCACATCAATACCGCGCTGGTCGGCACCCTCACCGCGCTTGCGGCCGGGCTGTGCGATCTCAACCTGCTCGGCGACATGACGTCGGTCGGCACGCTCGCGGCATTCGCGATCGTCTGCGTGTCGGTGATATATCTCCGCCGCGCCGCGCCGGACCTGCCGCGCGGCTTTTCGACGCCCTTCTATCCGCTGATCCCTCTGCTGGGCATCGGGTCGTGCCTCTATCTGATCACGACGGTGCCGTGGGACGTCCTGGTCTTTTTCTTCTGGTACATGCTCGCAGGGCTGCTGCTCTATTTCGCCTATGGTATCCGCCACTCGCATCTGCGGAGCGACGGCGCGGAGCCTTAAGCGGCCCCGCTTCACCGCCGCTAGTCTAGGCCGCGGTGAATTCCAGCAGACGGCCCTGCGCGCGGAAAGGCTGGCCGCCGTTTGCCCGGGTCAGTTCGAACCCGCCGGGGACCGGCCGGGCTTCGGCAATCGAACGCAGGCGATCGGTTTGCGCATGCAGCGTCGGTCCGGCGTCAAAGATATCGACATAGCCGTCATAGACAAAGCCTTCGGCCTCCAGCATCGCCTTCGCCGGGACCGATCCTGGATGCGGCACGCCGATGACGGCTTGCGCCGTTTCGGGCAGCAGCGCGGTATAGATCGGAAACCGCGGCATCAGGTCGGTGATGAATTGGTTGCCCTGCGTCGCATTGTGACGGTCGGCGGCGCGGAAATCGCTGTCGAAGAATTTGCGCCCCACGGCCTCCCAGAAGGGCGAGATACCCCCGTCGGTCCACCCGCGAAGCTCGACGACGATATTGCGGCCGAAGCGTTCGCGGTGCTGGGCAATGAAGAGATAGCGGCTGCGCGCGAGCAGTTGCCCATGCCCGCCCGAGCGCACCTCTGGATGGAGGAACAGGCCGCCCACTTCCGATGCGCCGTCAAAGTCGTTGACTAAGGTCAGGATTTGAGTGGAAAAATGGCGATCGACACCGCGTGACACATGTGTGATGCGGCTGAGCTTATAGCTGTAAAAGGGCCACCGGACGCCGACCCTGGAATAGATGCTCGACGTGCCGATGATTTTTCGCGACGCCATGTCCTCCAGAACGAACAGATAGAATTCGTCGTCGGGCGTATCGATCGCGGCAAGGCAGGATCGCTCGCTCCAGCGGATTTTTTCCTCCAGCGCCGCGCGGTCGTGTGGAAAATTGGTCAGGCCGTCTTCGGTGAAGGACGCCAGATCCATCATCTGATCCAGATCGGCCGACCGCGCCATGCGCACTTGCAGCGCCATGTCAGATTTCCCCGGTACGGAAGCCAAGCGTTTCGGCAAGCGCGCGCCGGGCGGCGATGCAGCTTTCCCACAGCGCCGGATCCGAAAGGTCGTCGGCGGCGATCCGATCGGGCCACATCGCCTCGATCAGCCGGTCGAGCCGGTCGCAGACCATATGGTCGACCATGAACCGGCGATCGATCGCCGCAAGCGCCGCATCGCTGACCGCCACACGGAGCCGCAGGCACGCCGGGCCGCCGCCATTGCGCATCGACTCGCGCACCTCGACCACCTCGATTTTCCGGATCGCGGTGCGGCCGACCACGGCCTGGTTCAGCCATTCCCAGACGGCCAGGTTTTCCCGGCATTCGGACGGCACGATCAGAGCCATTTCGCCGTCGCCCAGCGTAACCAGCTGCGAATTGAAGAGATAGGAGCCCACGGCATCGGCGAGTGAGACCCGGTCGGCGGGCGCCTCGATAATCTCGACCGAGGAGATGCGCTCACGGATCGCTGCATAAACCTCGTCGTGGGCTTCGAACGCCTGTTCGTGCGCGAACAGGACATTTTCGTTCGCGACCGCGACGACATCGTTGTGGAATGCTCCAGCCTCGATCGCCACCCTGCTCTGCTGGATGTGGAGCTGTCCGCGCGAGCTCAGGCCATGCCGGCGCGCCACCGCCTCGCCCGCGAGCCGGTTTTGCCGCGCTGGAAACTTCCCCCCGTCGGCGGCGCCGTAAACGAACAGTTCCAGCCCGGTATCGCTATGACGGGCTGCAAGGCGCATCACATTGGCGGCCCCCTCGTCGCCGAGCCGTGCGGGCAAGGCGTCGTGCACCGCGAAATAACGGCCGTCGGGAAACGCGAGGCGCAGCTGCCGCGCGGTCTCGGCGGCTTCGATGCTGCGATGGAGCATGGTCGACAGGTTCGCGGCGGAGAAATGGCAGCGCCCATCAGCGGTATCGGGCGCGGGCGATACCGTCGCGGCGTTCGCGGTCCACATCGGCGATGCCGAAAAGACATTGGCGAACAGCACCGGCGCCTCGGCCCAGGCGGCGGCACAGACGGCCTGATCGGTCCCCTCAAACCCCAGATCGCGCAAGAAGGGGACATAGGGCCGGTCGTGCGGAAGCAGCAGGCCCTGTGGCAGTCCGAGTTCAACCATCCGCCGCATCTTGGCCACGCCTTGCAGGGCAGCCTGCCTGGGATTCGAAACCTCGCCCGCGTTGCGCGCGGAGGCGACGTTGCCAAAGGACAGGCCTGCATAATTGTGGCTTGGGCCGATCAGCCCGTCGAAATTTACCTCCCCCATGATGTCTTCCCTGTTATTGGGGCCGCAGCCCGCGGATGTCCGGCGTCTGGTCGACCAGCAGCCGAGCCTCGAAACTCGCCGTGGGATAGGCGCAATAATCGGCAGCGTAATAGGCGCTGGGCCGGTGATTGCCCGACGCGCCGACGCCCCCGAATGGCATGGTTCCGGCGGCGCCCGTCGTCGGCCGGTTCCAGTTGCACACGCCAGCGCGGGCCCGCAGAGCATAGCGGTCCCACAACCCCCGATCCTCCGAGATCAGCCCCCCCGCCAAGCCGAAAGCCGTGCGGTTGGCCGCCGCGATCGCCGTTTCGAAGTCCGGAACGCGCACGACCTGCAGCAGCGGTCCGAAAATCTCCTGATCAGGGGCGTCGATCCCGGTGACGTCGACGATGGCCGGCGTCAAGAAAGCGCGCGACCGCCCCGCAGGCATGCCGAGCGGCAGCAGAACGCGCGCGCCGCGCGCGACGAGATCGTCATAGGCAGTCCGCACGCGGTCGGCCGCCTGTTCGGAGATCAGTGGACCCATGCTCGGTTCGGCCGAGTCGTCCCAGTTGCCGGCGGTCAGCCGTTGCGCATAGTCGATAGTCGCCGACAGGATCGCGTCGCCCCCCTCGCCCGCGGGAAGGATCAGGCGGCGCGCACACGAACAGCGCTGGCCCGCCGATATGAAGGCCGAACCGACGATGATCGACGCCGCGGCGTGGGGATCGCCGTCCCAGGCGATGAGCGGATTATTCCCGCCGAGTTCGAGCGCCAATATGACCTCCGGCCGGTCGACGAACTGGCGCCGCAGGTGCGCCCCGGTCGTCGCGGACCCGGTAAAGAGCAGCCCGTCGATATCGGCCTCGGCAAGCGCGACCCCGGTCTCCCGCCCGCCCTGGACGACGTTGAACAGACCCTGGGGCAGCCCTGCCTCCTGCAACAGGTCGCCGATGATCTGCCCGACCAGGGGCGCCTCTTCGGACGGCTTGAAGACGATGGCGTTGCCCGCCAGAAGTGCGGGAACGATATGCCCGTTCGGAAGGTGGCCCGGGAAATTATAGGGGCCATAGACCGCCATCACGCCGTGCGGCCGGTGCCGCAATATCGAGCGGCCGAACGCGGTCTCGCGCTCGACCTCGCCGGCGCGATCAGCCAGCGCCTGGATCGACGTCGCGACCTTTTGAACCATCGAGGCGGCTTCCTGCCGCGCTTCCCACAGCGGCTTGCCCGTCTCCCGCCCGATTGCCGATGCCAGCACGTCGCCGCGATCGAACAGAAGCTGCCGATAACGTTCGACCATCACGATCCGGTCGCCCAGGGCCATCGCCGACCAGCCGCCGAAAGCGCGCCGCGCCCGTTCCACGGCGCCCCGGACTTCGTCCGCGCTGGCAACCGGTCCTTCCCACACCAGTTCGCCGGTCGCGGGGCAATGCGATCGCAGCACGGTCATGCCGCAGCCGCCTCGGCCAAATGCGCTTCCGCCGCCACGCAGGTTTTTTCGAAACGCGCCAGCAGTTCCCGGACGTCGTCCTCGGTAATCGTCAGCGCGGGGAGCAGGCGGACGACATTGTCGCCGCCGCCCGTCACCAGAAGATTGGCCTCGCGCGCCAGCCGGATGAAATCCTTGTTGCCGACGATCATCTGCACGCCGACCAGCAGGCCGCGGCCGCGAATTTCGCGCACGACGCCCGGATGGCGCGCCGCGATCGCGTTAAGGCCGGTGCGCAGCTGTTCGGACCGGTCGCGGGCGAAGGACAAGGTCTCCTCGCGGCTGATCTTGTCGAAAGCAGCGATCGCAACCGCCATCGCCAGCGGGTTGCCGCCAAAGGTCGACCCATGCGATCCGACCGTCATACCCGCCGCCGCGTCGGCCGTGGCGAGGCATGCCGACACCGGAAACCCGCCGCCGAGCGCCTTGCCGATCGCCATGATGTCGGGATCCGCATCCGCGATCCACTGGTGCGCGAACAGCCGCCCGGTGCGGCCCATCCCGCTTTGTACCTCGTCATAGATCAGAAGGACGTCGTGCCGCGTGCAGATGGCGCGCAAATGCCGGAGCGCCGCGAAATCGAGCGCGCGGGCCCCGCCCTCCCCCTGGACCGGTTCGACGATCACTGCCGCCGTGCGGGGATCGGCGACAAGGCGCTCCCACGCTTCGCGATCATCGAATGCGACATGCTTGAATCCCGGCATCGCCGGGCCGAAGCCGTCGAGATAGGCCTTGTTGCCCGCGGCATTGAGCGCGGCAAAGGTGCGGCCGTGAAAGGCGCCGTGAAAGCCGATGATATCAATCCGGTCTGCCGCGCCCTTCGCGGTGTGATAGCTGCGCGCAGTCTTGATCGCGCATTCGATCGCCTCGGTTCCGCTGTTTGCGAAAAAGACGGTGTCGGCGAAGCTTGCGGCGACGAGGCGCTCTGCCAATTCGCGCTGGCCGGGAATCTGCAGGCCGTTACCGACATGCCACAGCCGTTCCGACTGGGACTTCAGAACCTCGACGACGGCCGGATGGCAATGACCGAGGGCGTTGACCGCGATGCCGCCGACGGCGTCCAGCCAAGCGGTGCCGTCCTCTTCGTAAAGCCAGCTTCCCCGGCCTTTGACGGGCCTGACCGGAGCGGGGGCGTAAACGGGCATTACCGGCGCAACCATCATGCAATCTCCTGAACCAACGACGCAGCGAAGCTTGCTCGATCATCCGCTGCGGTAAAAGCGAGAAAGCGGCCTGCCTTTATTCCTTTTGGTAATATATCGGTACGCCGTTCCGCTTTGCTCCGCCGTCTGTCAGCGCGGCAGGCGCAATCCTAACAAAAAGCCTCTCTTCCGCCCCGATTGAAGGATAATGCTTGATCGCGCGAGACCGATGCCTCATCGCGTTCCGGCGACAAGACGGGCATCGCGGCCACATCAGGATCGGGAATGGAAACCGCGCGCAAGCACCTGCCCCCGCTCGGCATGCTCGCAGGCTTTGCGGCGGTCGCTAAATATGGCGGCGTGTCGCGGGCGGCGGACGTCACCGGCCTGACCCAAGGCGCGGTCAGCCGGCAGATTGCGTCGCTGGAAAATTGGGTCGGAACCGAGCTTTTCGATCGCGTCGGCCGGAATGTCGCGCTGAATTCGGCGGGTCAGGCCTATCTTGCCGAAATCGAGCCCGCGCTCGCGCGGATCGCGCGGGCAACCAGCAAGCTGATGAGCACGCCCGACGGACGCGTCGTCGAAATCGCAACCTTGCCGAGTTTCGGCATGCGCTGGCTCGCCCCCCGCTGGAACCTGCTGTCGCGCCTGTATCCCGACCTCACGGTCAATATTTCCGCGCGGTCCGAGGAGTTTGATTTTTCGATCGAGCCCTTCGACATGGCGATCCATGTCGGCCGGCCCGATTGGCCGAACGTCCGCCACGACCTGCTGTTCGACGAGCATGTGGTTCCCGTCGTCGCGCCCTCGCTTTTGAAAGAACGCGCGATCCGGTCGGCCGCCGACCTGCTCAACGTGCCCCTGCTCGTGCAATCGCGGCGAAAGGATGCGTGGCAGCGATGGTTCAGCCTGGCTGCGGTTGACCTCGACACGCCGCCGAGCACCACCAGCGTCGCGCATTTTCTGATGGTCGCCCAGGCGGTCGTCGCCGGCGCGGGCGCGGCTCTTCTCCCCTCGTTCCTGATCGAGGCGGAGCTGGCGGCAGGCACGCTGGTCGTTCCGGTCGAATTGCCGTTGGTCGAGGACCGCAGCTATTACCTCGTCTATCCGGAAGATAATCTCGATCGGCTGGCCGTGCGCCAAGTCCGCGATTTCATCGGCAGGGAAGCGCGCGAATATAAGGCCGCGCTTTAGCCTTTGCGCCCGGCGCCGCGCGTCCGGTCATTTGCCCCCTGTCGCACGCGGCGGCTCGCCCCCGCCGGTCAGCGCTTCGCTGGCCAGGTTCACAAAGGCCGAAACCAGCGGGAAAAACTGCGTATCTTCGTGATAGAGCAGCCGGATATTCGTCGTCTTGCGGATTTCGGCAGGCAAAAGCCGGCGCATTTTTCCGGCATCGACCCACGACTGCGCATAATGATGCGGCAGGAAGCCCACGAAATTGCCGGTGAGGATCAGCATCGCGATCCCTTCGGTAAACTGCCCCGTCGCGCTGGCACTGAGATGGGCGTTATATTCGTCGTGCAGCTCGACTTCGGAATAGGCATGGCGCGCGAAACGTTCGGCGTTCAACCGGTCAACCGTCAGTTCGGCATCATCGACGTGAAACAAGGGATGGCGATCGGAACAATAAAGATAGCCGGCTTCAGAAAACATCGGCAGCGACTTGGTCCCGTGAACCTTGCCGCGCTCGGCGGAAAAGCCGATCTGAAGCCGGCGGTTCGCAACCGACTGGTCGATTTCGGCAGCGGAGGCCGAAATGATGTTGAGGTCAACCTTTGGATAGGCCTTTGAAAATCTTCCCAGAATATCGATGATAACGCTGCGCTGACTGGTGATCAGCGTGTCGATGCAGCCAATGAACAAGGCGCCGATCGGTTCGCGCTTCAACGCATTCAGCTGACTGCGGAAACCCTCGATTTCGCCGAACAGGCGCGTGCTCGCGTCATAGATCGCCTGCCCTTCGATCGTCAGCGCAAAACCCGAACGGCCCCGGTGGCAGAGTTGGACATCCAGCCGCGTTTCCAGATCGGATATCTGCTTGCTGATCGCCGATTTCGACATGCGCAGTTCGACCTCGGCCAGCGAAAAGCCGCCGCTGTCGGCCACCGCACGAAAGGTGCGGATCAGCTTCAGATCGACATCGGAAATCTGCCCCGTGAAGATACGGATGGCCACCGACATTAAGATGCTCCCTCCCGCGGAAACCGACGACAGTTAATTGACCAATTCGGGAAACATCAAGCGGTTTATGGATCGCGGCGGCGGAGGATTCGCACGCATGGCCGCACGGCACCGCGCGCGATCGCCCGGCCGCCAACGCGCGCGGTCGGGCAGGGTCCGCGAAACCGATTTAGGCGAAAACGCAGCGGCCGGAAGATGGGCCCGGCCATGCCCCTAAAGATGCGCTGAAATCGCCGCCAGCCCCTGATCGATATCATCGATATTATTATAATAGTGGGGCGAGAAGCGGATGAAGTCGCGCCGGAGCGAGGCGATGACATTCGCCTCTTTCAGCGTCTGCGCGAATTCGCGGCTGTTGCGCCCAGGAAAGCGCGCCGCGACGATCGCCGACCGATCGGCCTTGTCTTCGGGGCCAAGAATCTCCGCGCCCAGCCCCTTCAGCCCGTCGATCAAATGATCGGCGATCCGGCGATTATGCGCCGCGATCCGGTCAACACCGGTCTCCAGAATATGGCGCACGGACTCATAGGCGCCATAGGCGGTCCCATAGGCCATGGTGCCGAACTCGTACCGCTTCGCATTGTCCGGCAGCTCAAGCCGGTCGGGCTGGAAATCCCACATGTCCTTGTGGCTGCGCCAGCCCAATATCCCGGGATTGAGCTGTTGCAGCGCGGGCGCGATATACATCATGCCGGTGCCGAACGGCCCGCAGAGCCATTTGTAGGTCGAGGTCGCGACGGCATCGACCCCCGTCGCGACGTCGATGGGCACCTGCCCCGCCGACTGCGTCGCATCGACGACGAGCAACGCGCCATGCCGGTGCGCCGCGTCGGCGAACCGCTTGAGGTCATAGACCTGGCCGCTGCCCCATTCGACATGGCTGAGCACGACGACCGCGGTATCGTCGTCGATCATGTCCTCGAGCGCGTCGACATCGATCGTCAAACTGCTGTCGGCGCGCATCCAATTCAGTTCGGCCCCGGTGTGATCGCAGACGCGCTTCCAGGGATAGATGGTGGACGGGTGCGTATTGTTCGTCGCCAGCACGCGCCGCCCCTTGGCCGGCATCACCGCCCAGGCCAGCGACTGCATCAGCACGGTTTCGCTGGAGGCGATGGCGATGCTGTCGGAATCGGCGTTGAACAGCCCGGCGGCCGCGGTGTTCAGATTGTCGAGACACTCGACCTCGGCCTGTTCGTCAAAGGCGATGGTGCCTTCCTCCGCCAACGCATTCTGCCACCGCGAGATCGCCGCAGCGCCGCCCTTGTGGCTAAGCCCGACCGAAGCGGCATCAAGATAGACGTGGCGCTCGGCCGGCGGAAAGACGTCGGCCGTGCCGAGGCGGAACGAATTATCGAATGACAAGATGGAAACTCCCCCGAAAACAGGGCAGCCCCCGCCCCGGACAATATGTCATTATTCCGGCGGTCTAGGGCCTTATCGGCGGCGATGCGTCGCGTATCTCATCAACAGAGATTTCTAATCCTGACAACTAAGCCCGCCGATATCCCAGCTAGGACGGGCGGGCGCGATCGGGGATCGGCTGCACGGGGGAGACGAAATTGACCAAGATAACGGCACTCGACCAGATTCTGGCGGCGCTTCCCGATATCGACGTCGTCGGCGAAATCGAGCGCGGCTTTGTGGCGCTGTCCGAGGGAAAGGTCGACGTTCCGCCGGTCGGCGAGCTGCTGTTTCCTGAAGAAAATGGCGAATTTCATATCAAATATGGCGTGGTGCGCGGCGACGATGTCTTCGTCGTCAAACTCGCGACCGGCTTTTTCGGAAATGCCGCGCTGGGGCTGCCGCCCTTTTCGGGCTGCATGCTCATCCTCTCCGCCAAGACCGGCAAGGTGCTGCACATCCTCCTCGAAGAAGGCGAACTGACCAATCACCGGACGGCTGCGGCCGGCGCCGTCGCGGCGCGCCATCTGGCGCCGCCACGGGTCGATGTGATCGGCATTTGCGGTTCGGGCGTGCAGGCACGCTTGCAGGCCGATTATCTGCGCCAGGTCACGCCGTGCCGAACGCTGCTGCTTTGGGGCCGCGATGTCGGCCGCGCGGCCGCCGCGGTGAGCGATATCGAACAGATGGGCTTTGACGCCCGCATGGCGGCAAGCGTCGAGGAACTGGCTGCTTCCTCGCAGCTGATCGTCACGACGACGCCCGCGGACGCGCCCTATCTGCTGTCCGACTGGATCAAGCCGAGCACGCACATCACCGCGATGGGATCGGACACGCCGCACAAGACCGAGATCGACCCCGCGATCCTGCGGCGCGCCGGGCTGGTGGTTGCCGACAGCATCCCGCAATGCCTGCTGCGCGGGGAGATCCGCGCCGCGATCGACGCCGGTGCCATCGGCCCGGATAATGTCATAGAGCTCGGCTCGCTTATCGCGGGCAAGGCAGGCCGGCGCGCACCCGACGACATCACGGTGGCCGACCTAACCGGCGTCGCCGTTCAGGACATCATGATCGCCAAAGCGGTCGTCGCACGGACGGGCTGACAGCGTCAGCCGCCTTCCCACGCCGGGATTTCCGACGGCTCGAACTGATAGTGAATCCGGCCGGCCGGGAGATAATAGAGTGTGAGCAGCGCGCCGTTCCGGACCTCCGGATAGTGCCGCGTCCCTGGCGCCGCACATACCCAGCCCAGTCCCTGCCAGTCGTCCGGCCCGGCAAGCTCCGCCCCCTCGTCGATCGGGATCACCAGATTAATCTCGCCATAGGGATGGCCATGATAATGGCCGGCAAAGATCGTGTCGGTGCCTTCCTCGCGCCCGGGCACGCCGTCGCCGTTGCTGCTGTCGATATACACCGCCGAAAGGCTGAAGAAGAAAGTGTCGGCGCTGGGCGGAGCGATCGGCTGTCGCCGGTAATAGGGGCCGGTGACTTCGTCGGCCGCGACCCATCCTTCGTCGAACCCCTGACGCGCCAGCGCGACGATCGCGTCGAAATGCATCGTGCCGGGGCCGTGGTTGGCATTCAGCCAGTGCCGAAGCTCCTCCCCCGGCGTACGGTCCCGGATTTCTTCGAGAAGCAGGATATTGGCATCGATCAGCCGCTGCAAGTTCACATTCATCGCTCTCACCATCGACCTGAAATTCGCCGCATATCGTTCATCGCGGCCCAGAACAGATGCGCGCGCCAAATTGGCGCATCCGACCCGCGCCGAGAATTGTCATATGGGCAATCCCCAAGTGCATGGCCTTCACCATTCGCGCGCCCACCGCGCGGTCAACCGACGACCAGCACATCCGCGTCGGGCTCGGCGATATATAGCCGCTCGACGTCCGCTGCGCGATTGGCGATGATCGCCCGCTGGTTCAAATAACCCTTCTCGGTGATCTCTCCCGCCGGCACCGACGGCGGATCGCGCTGAATCAGGACGCGCGGCACGCGCCGCGAGGATCCGCCTTGGCTCTGGTTAAACAGTTTCAGCTTTTCGCGCAGCGCCGCGATGCGGACGGCGTCGCCCGCCACCTCCGGCGTCACCCACAGCAGCGCGCCGACGAACGGCCGGTCACCACCGGTGATGGCGGCGTCGATGATGTCGGGGCTTCCCGCCGCAATCATCGCGGTGCGCAGCAGGCCGACCGACACCCATGTGCCGCTGGAGAGCTTGAAATCCTCCGAAATCCGGCCGTCGAAAACGATGCCCTGCCCCGGATCGGCGGCGTCGACGAGGCGCGCCGCATCGCCCAGGCGGTAAAAACCTTCCTCGTCGAAAGCCTCGCGGTCCGGCTGTGCGGGGCCGAGATAGCCGGTCATCACCGAGGGGCCCTTGATCCGGACCTCCAGCTTGTCGGCAACGGGCGCGAGCTTGAGCGTCACGCCAGGAATCGGAAAGCCGAGGAAACCGACCTTGTCGGTCGCCCAGCTGACCGTCGTGACGGCCTGGACCTCGGTCGAGCCATAGGAGGTGACGAAGGGAATGCGGCGTCCGACCGCAGCGACCGCCAGCCGCTGCAGCCGGTCGGCAACGCTTTGCGAGAGCGCCGCGCCGCCATAGGCCATCCAGCGCAGCCGCGAGAAAACGGCCTTGGCGGCATCCGGGTCCTTTTCCAGCGCGCTGGCGAGCATTTCGAACGCGATCGGCACCGACCCCATGGTGACTGGGCGCAGTTCGACCAGATTGCGCAGCGTCGTCGCAAAGGCATCGCCCACCGGGCGCCCTTCATCGAGGTGAAGCGTACCCCCAGCCCAGATATTCTGATTGAAGGTGATGTTGCCGGCGCTGAGATGACTCCACGGCATCCAGTCGAGTGCGAAGGGCGGAACGCGCTCCGCCGGATCGGCGAGCAGCCCAGCGTAGCCGGCGAGCGTCGCCGTCATCATCTTGTGCGTCTGGGGCACGGCCTTGGGCATGCCCGTGGAGCCCGAGGTGAACATATATTTCGCGACCGTATCGCCGCCGACAGAAGCCAGCGCGGCATCGACGCCGGCGTCCGCCGCCCCCTCGATAAGCGCCGCAAAGGGAATGATCCCCGGCCCGCCGCCTTCGGCAGCGATGACCTCAAGGTCGGGATCGAGGCTGCGAACCTCGCGGATCGCGCTTTCGAATGCGTCGGCCGACTGAACGAAGACCAGCCGGGGCCGGATCATCTGGAAACAGTGTCGCAACCGCGCGGAGTCGTTCGACATGGTGCTGAAGGCCTGGCTGAGCGCAGTGCACACCGTCGACGAATAATAGCAGGCAAGCATCAGTGTCGCATGCTCGATCGAGTTGCCCGACAGAACCATGACCCCGCCCGTTCCGGGCATGCCCTGGTTGATCAGCCATTGCGCGGCCGACCGGGCGGAGCGCCGCATATGACCATAGGTCGGCCCCTGCCAGGCCCCACCCGGACCGCGGCGGACCAGGAACGGCCGGCCCGGATGTTCGGCGGCGCGCGCTTCGAAAAGATGCCCGATCGAAGGCGGCACGTCGGCAGGCGCATAGGGCGTCCGCAGCAATATGCTCCCGTCGTCGCGGCGTTCGATATCGAGTGCGAGCGGTCGATAGGGCATCTCGGCCATCGGCGCGTTGGCCACGCCTTCGTCTTTCATCTGCATTACCGCCCCTCCCAGGCCGTGTCGCGCGGCTGGATCGGCGCCGAATGGGCGATTGCCATTTCGTGCGGCGCTTTCCCCCGGCATCATGATCAGAAATCGGAAAAATATTCGCGGTGCTCCCAATCGGTCACCGTTTCCTCGTAGCGCGCGACCTCGGCCATTTTTATGTCCGAGAAATAATCGACGAACTTCTGCCCGAACGCGTCGCGGACGAAGGGATCGTCGCGCAGCGCGCCAACCGCCTCGCGCAGCGATTTGGGAAGCAGCACCGCGTCCATTTCATAAGGCGAATCGGCGGGTGGCCCTGGATCCATCGCTTCTTCGATCCCGTTGAGCCCCGCCAATATCTGCGAGCCCATATAGAGATAGGGATTGGCGAGCGGCTCGCCGATCCGGTTCTCGATCCGCGATGCCGTGTCATTCGGGGCGCCGAGCACGCGCAACATGACGCCGCGATTGTCGCGGCCCCAGTTCACGCGGTCGGGCGCCAGCGAATAGGAGCGATAACGCTTGTAACCGTTGATCGTCGGCGTCGAAAACACCGCCGACGCCCGCGCATGCTTCATCAGCCCGCCCAGATAATTCATGCCCAGCGGCGACAGATAGCTTCCATCCTCGGTCGGCATGAACAGGTTCGAACCGTCCTTCCGGCTCACCAGCGACTGGTGAAGGTGCCAGCCCGACGAAATGACGTTCGGCATCTTGGGGCGGCACATGAAGGTCGCATGATAGCCGTGCCGGTGGCAGATTTGCTTCACCGCGCTGCGGAACAGCACCATGTCGTCGGCGGGATTCATACCGACGCCGGGTTTGAAGGTGAATTCGCACTGGCTGGGGCCGAACTCGACCTCGATCGACCGCAGCGGCAGGCCCAGCGCCTCGACATTGCTGCGAATGATTTCAAGCACCGGCTCGATCTGGTCGAACCGCTGTTCGGTCAGATATTGATAGCCGGTGTTGAGCAGCGACACTTCGGGAGGCTGGCCGGGCTGCCCCGCCGCCTCCGCCCGAATATCCTGGTCGGCGCGCTTGAAGACGTGAAACTCGACCTCAAGTCCTGCTATATAATCGGCGTCGATCCGCGCCAGCCGCTCCAGCGCCCGGCGATATTGGTGCCGCGTCGACAGGGGAACGGGCCGGCCGTCACGAAAGTAAAGATCACAGAGCATCCAGCCGGTTCGCGGCGCCCAGGGCAGCATGCGGAAGGTCGTCGGATCGGGAACCATGATCAGGTCCGCCGCGCCCTGAAGCTCGCTCTCGCCAAGCCCGCCGCCTGCCATGAAGACCGGAAAGACGGTCTTGTGCGACGTGTCCTTGAGCAGCAGCGTCGAGGTCATCGTGCAGCCGCTGCGAAACACGCTTGCGCATTCGTCGGCCGTCAGCGTCTTGCCGCGCAGCATGCCGTGCTGGTCGGGAAAGGACAGCCGCAGCGTGTCGGCATGCTCCCTGCCGCATGCCTTCAGCACGTCCTTCGCCGCCGCCTGCTGCTCACCGGTCCAGAGACCATGGTAGGCAATAAAGTCCATTATCTATCCCATCCCGATTCTGCGGATGCACGGCGCCTTGCGGCCCCATGCGGAGGCGCTCTCCCCCCCGGTCGAGCGCCTCCGCTGCCCCCCTTAACCTTGCCGGCCGGCTTCCCCCTCGCCCCTACGCATCGGCGGCCGCCGGACACGGCCGCAGCGCGCAGCGGCGGACGTCAGGCGTCGGCCAGTTGCCACGGCGCCTTTGCCTTGCGGTCCTGTTCTGCCGCGCGCCAGTTATCTTGCCAACCGTCCTTCGGCACGACGACGTCGATGCTCGCCGGCAGGTCCATTTCGCTGAGGTCGATGCCCGTCATAATCGGCCGCTCGCCGGCCTGAGCCTGTTTGATCGAACGGATCAGCAGCTTTCTGTATGCGAAGATGCATTTGTCGGACGTGCCCAGATGCTCCTTGGTGCGATCCTGGATCCGGCCCTGCGATTCGACCGCCCACTGATCGTGGACATTGATGTCGTGGCCCATGCCAGTGTAGGTCGACACTGCCTGTTCATCGGCGTCGAAACCATAGTCGTTCGACCGGTCGCGGCGCGAGCGATAGTCGGGCAAGGCATAGAGCTCCAGCCGCTGCTCGCGCATCGTCGCCTTGTCCATCGGCTCGTCATAGCTGGTGAAGATCGCGAACCAATAGGTGTTGTAATCGTCCACCGGCAAGTGCCACTGGGTGATCGTCACCGTCGGGCTCATGGGAATGACGAAAGCGTTCGGAAAGAAGAGGTTGGTCACGCGGACATGCGCCGTCTGCGCTTCGAGTTGACGCGTCGTGTCGATACGGAAACCGAAATCGGTCGTCTGCGTCGCGATATCGGGCTGTTCGAATTCGCGCAGCACCTTCGTGATCGGAATCTCCGAATTGGCGGACACGTCGCGGAACTGCTTGCCGAACGAATCGTCGGGGTTCTCATCCTCGAAGAAGCGGTGCAGAAAGGATGCGTGGCAGGGGTCGATCCCCACTTCGAGCGCCTGCAGCCAGTTGCATTCGATCAGCCCTTTGAACGCGAAGGTATAGGCAGGGTCGGCGGTGAACGCGTCGATCGGCGGCAGGGCCGGAGGCTCCCCCTCGCCCAGATAGGCGAAAATGACGCCCGAACGCTCGACCACCGGATAGGACGGCTGCTGGACGCGCGAGCAGAGCTTGCTTCCGGCGGGTTCGGCCGGCGTTTCGACGCAGCGGCCTTCCTGATCGAACATCCAGCCGTGAAAGGTGCAGCGCAGGCCCCCTTCCTCAAGCCGGCCGAACGCCAGATCGGCGCCGCGGTGCGGACAGTTCCGGTCGAGAAGGCCATAACCGGCCTCGTTTTTGAACAGCACAAATTCCTGACCGAAAGCCCGCACTGCCTTCACCGCGCGCTTCGTATCCAACTCGTCCACCAGCGCGATCGGCTGCCAATACATTCGCAGCAACTTCCCCGCCGGCGCGTCGCGCACGACGCGCGTTATAAAATCATTTTCCTGGGCGTTCATATGGCCTCCAGCCGAATCCAAATTGTTCGATGAACGAACCAATAGAAGATAAATGACTATTTGCGCAACGACTTTGGTGCGCCTAGAGGGGATCGCGTGTGGAAACTGATGTTGCCGGAGCCCGACAAATCCATGGACAGGAACCGGGCGCCCCATGCCTAGGACGAGCCGTACCGCCGAAGAGCGGGAAGCGCTCGACGCCCTGGGCCCCGATTTCCTGGAAGGCACCGCGCGCAGCCTGCGGATTTTCACCCTGTTCGGCGCGACCAATCGCCGCATGACGCTCAGCGAGGTGGCCAAGGCGGTCGGCATGTCGCGCGCCACCGTCCGGCGAACACTCTATACGCTGACCGCGCTGGAATATCTCGACGTCGAGGGTAATACGTTCGGCCTTACGCCCAAGGTTCTGTCCTTCGCGGCCGCCTATCTGACCTCTGACATCGTGCCGACGGTCATGCAGCCCCTGGTTGATAAATTGTCGGCGCAGCTCAACGAAGCATGCGGCGCAGCCGTGCTTCAGGGCACGCAGACCGTGATGATCGCGCGGGCCAGTCCGGTGCGTGCGCTGACGCTTGATCTGCGCGTCGGCTATGCCCTGCCCGCTTATTGCTCCTCGGTCGGACGCATCCTGCTGGGAGCGCTCGATGCTGCCGGACTATCCGACGTGCTGGACCGGTCGGACATTCTGCGGCTGACCCCCGACACGATCGTCGACAAGAACGTGCTGAAGGCGCGGATCATCGCCGACCGCGAGCAGGGCTATTCCATCGTCGACCGCGAGGTTGAACAGGGATTCCGGTCGATCGCGGTGCCGGTCCGCCAGATCGACGGTAAGGTTCGCTGCGCGCTGCATGTCGGCGTTCACACCGAACGCGCGACGATGGGACAGATGATCGACCGCTTTCTGCCGCTTTTGCGCGCCACCGCCCAGGAAGCGCAGGGCATGCTGATCTGATACTGACGCCCACGGCACCGCCCGGCCACGGGGCCCGCGATCATATGTCGGCGGCCAGATCCGCGAGCAGCGATATCAGCCAGACAAGCCCCCGGTCGTGCCGGCGATCGGCGCGCCACACGGCCTGCAGGTCGGTCGCGCGTGATTGATAGGGCAGCGGCGCGATCGCGAGATCATGCGCCTCGACCAGCTGCTCCGCCCATTGACGCGGCAGGATGGAGATCATGTCGGTGCTGTACAAAAGCCGCGGAATGGCCAGTGTATGCGGGGTCGCGACCCGGATGTGCGGCGTGCGTCCGGCCGCCTGCATCGCGGCCATCAGCCGCTCGCTGTCGAACATTTCAGACTGGCGCGACAGGCCCCGTTCCTCGATGAAGCCGTTCACCGCGCCTTCGCCCTCGCCCCCCACGGAAATGGTGACGAGCGGACAGGTCGCCAGATCGTCGATCGATATGCGCTTCCCCGCAAGCGGATGCCCGCTTCGCATGACCAGGACATCGATCTGAGACCATAGTTTGCGCGCCTCGAACCGCGGCGGAACGCACGCGAACACGCCCACCGCAACGTCGATGCGCCCGACGTCAAGCTGCTCCGCCAGATCGAGGCGCGTCAGCGGCCGGATGCGAAGGTCGATCCGCGGCGCGATCGCCGACAGCAAGTCGCTGAGGCGCGTGATCAGCACGTCGTTGACGCCATCGGTCGCCGCCAGCGTGAAGCTGAGTGTGGCGCTCGCAGGATCGAAAAGCGGCGCGCCCATGACCGACTGGACCAGCGTGAGTGCCTGTTCGATCGGCGGAGCGATGGCGTGCGCGCGCTGCGTCGGCACCATTCCGCCCCCGGTGCGGATGAAGAGTTCGTCGCCGATCGTATCGCGCAAGCGGCGGAGCGCGTGGCTGATCGCCGAATGGCTGAGATTGAGCTGCTTCGCAGCGCGCAAGACGCTCCGCTCAAGATAAACCGCGCGGAAGACGCGGAGCAGATTCAGATCAAGTCTATCGAAATTGGTCATATTCCTGTGTCCGGAAGCCACCTTCCGCCGCTCCGAAGTGCACGCATTTCAATTTCCTACTGAAGATTCGCCGCTTTCCAAGCAAAAAACGCACATACATGTTCGATGAACGAACGAAAGGCTTTAAATGTCTTATCGCAGATGAAGCACTGCGTAAGGGGGAGTAGGCATGCATTATCGACAATCTCTCATGGCCGGCGCCATTTCCCTCGTCGAATTGACCACAACCAACACGGCTTATGCCCAAGCTGCGGGCTCGGGCGATACCGGCGCCAACGCCGCGAATGTGCCTGATACATCGAAATTCGGTGGCCGGCGCGCCTCCGCTCTTTGCATCATCGTTGCGGCGATGCTGGCGCTGGGCCTTGGCCAGGCACCCGCGCACGCGCGTTCCGCGAACGAGGCCGATGCCGTCTATTATAACGGAAAGATCGTGACGCTCGACAAGGCGTCGACGACCGTATCGGGAGTTGCGATCCGCGACGGCCGGTTCGTCGCCGTCGGTGACGACAAGGCGGTACGCGGCTTCGTTGGCAAGGATACTGAAGTCGTCGATCTGCATGGCCGGATGGTCATCCCCGGCCTGAATGATTCGCACACGCATGTCGAAGTCTATGGCCTTCAGGCTTCCGCCATTCCCTTGGCAAAGACAAAGACCGTCGCCGAGGCGCTGGAGGCGATCAAAAGCTTCGTCGCGGGCCGGCAGCCCGCGGAGTGGGTGATCGGAAGCAGCTGGCATCCGCTGTCGCAGCTGGCCGAGCATCGGTATCTGACGCGCGCCGAACTCGACGCCGTCGCGCCGAACAATCCCGTCTATCTGCCGACGGTCGGCCATTCGGCGATGGCCAACAGCGCCGCGCTGCGGCTCGCCGGTATCGACCGCCAGACCGCCGATCCTTTGGGGGGCAAGATCGAGCGCGACGCGAATGGCGAACCGAACGGCGTCCTTCAGGAAAAGGCAGTCGAAAAGGTCGCTTCGCTCGTTCCGCCCTATACGGTCCAACAGCTGGAGGACCAATTTCTGCGCTCGTTCGAATATGCCAATTCCTATGGCATCACGAGCGTGCTCGAAGGCGCCCTGCGCCGCGAACAGATCCGCGCGCTGCAGGGGCTGATGCTGGCCCGGCGCCTGCCCATTCGCATCGGCGCCCTGTGGGCTCCGAACGCCGCGCAGCCTTTTGAGGATTGGCAGGCGCAGATGGAGGGCAACGGCTTTACATCGGGCTTCGGCAACGAATGGCTGAAGATCGCGGGGGTCAAGATCGTCGCCGACGGCGGCATGACGCTTCGCACCGCGTTCACGACTGACCCCTATCCCGGCGACCCCCATTATCACGGCATCGCCGCCCTCACCCACGACCGCCAGGTTCAGTTGGTCGAGATCGCCAATGCGAATGACTGGCGCGTCGCCACCCACTGCGTCGGCGATCAGGCGTGCGACTGGGTGCTCGACGCCTATGAGGCCGCGAACCGGCAGCGGCCGATCGCCGACCGCCGCTTCGCGCTGATCCACGGCAGCCTGATCCGCGAGGACCAGCTTCGCCGCATGAAGGCGCTGGGCGCGCGGCTGGAGGCGCAAAATCTATTCATGTGGGACAAGGCGGCTACGGTCGAGAAATTCCTGGGCAAGGATGCCGCAAATCGCGCGATTCCCGATCGCCTGGCGGTCGACATCCTCGGCATCGACAATGTCTCGCTGGGCAGCGATTTCCCGATCAGCACGCTGAACCCCTTCGTCAACATGTATATCGCCATCACACGCAAGGATGCGGCGGGCACCGTCTATGGCGCCGACCAGGCCGTATCACGCGAAGAGGCACTGCGCATGTACACGGTGTCGGGCGCCTTCGCGACGCGCGATGAGGATGTGAAGGGCACGATCGAGGTCGGCAAGCTTGCCGACATGGCCATATTGTCCGACGATTTTTTCGCGATCGATGCCGAGGCGATCAAGGACATAAGCGTGCTGCGCACCGTGGTCGGCGGCAAGACGGTCTTCCTCCGTTCCGGACCTAAAGCCCAAGGAGGCGCGCAATGACTGCTGCCGGCGCAGAAGGCGGCACGGCTGCCGAAGCCGGCCAGCGCAGCATTGGCCAGATCATCGATGACGGATCGTGGAGCGGCTATCAGAAGCTGATCCTGTTCCTCGTCGCGCTGACGATCATCTTCGACGGCTTCGACGCGCAGATCATCGGCTTTTCGATTCCCGCGCTCGCCGCCGAATGGGGAGTCGACCGCGCGGCCTTCGCGCCCGTGGTCGCGAGCGGCGTCTTCGGCATGATGATCGGCAGCACGACGATCGGGCCGATCGTCGATCAGATCGGGCGGCGCACGACGATTATCGGCGCGGTCCTGGTTTATGGCGCTGCGACGCTGGCTGCGGCCGCGGCGCCCGACATGACCACTCTTGCGATTCTGCGGTTCGTGGCGGGCGCCGGCATCGGCGCGGCACTCCCCGCGGCGACGACGATCGCGGCCGAATTCACGCCCGCACGCCATCGCACGATCGCAATCGTCGCGGCGATCGTCTGCGTTCCGTTGGGCGGTGTGCTCGCCGGCCTGACCTCGCAAGTGATGCTGCCGGATTTCGGATGGCGCAGCCTGTTCGTGATCGGCGGCGTGCTGCCGCTTGCGCTGGCGCTGTTCCTTCTGCGCGCGCTGCCCGAATCGCCAAGCTGGCTGTCGCTGAAGCCGCTGCGCTCGGACGATCTGGTGCAATTGATGCGGAAGATGGGCCATGTCGTCATCCCCGGCGAACTCGCGCAGCGGCAGACCGATCGCCTGCTCGGCGTGGGCGAAGCCGCGGCGAAGATCTTTGGCCGCAGCCTGATCCGCCGCACCGTGGCGCTGTGGGTCATCTGCTTCCTGTCGATGCTGACGATCTACAGCAGCTTTAACTGGCTGCCCGCGCTGCTGACCGCTTCGTCGATGGACGGCCGGGACGCGGGGCACATGTTGACGGCTTATAACTTTGGCGGCGTCGCGGGCTCGCTGCTCAGCGCACTCATCATCACCCGCTTCGGATCGCGTCCGACGCTGACGCCGATCGCCTTTCTGGCCGCCATCACGGCCTATGCCGCCACGACCTTTGACCCGGCGAGCCAGACGCTTGCGCTCGGTATCCTATTCGCGGTCAACGGCGCGTGCGTGAACGGGCTGCAGGCGGCGATCTATGCGTTGTGCGCACACAGCTATGCGACCAATATCCGGGGTTTCGGCACCGCGTTGACGCTGGGTGTGGGACGCGTCGGCGCGATCGGCAGCGCGCTGGTCGGCGTGGCCTTCGTCAGCGCGGGGCGCTTTGACGCCTTCCTGATCTTTTCCGCCTGCGCGATGCTGGGCGTGACGATGATGCTGTTGTTTCTGGACAGCCACATCCCGCCCGCCGATCGCGCGGCAAACTGAGGTTCGGGCAGCGGCGCGTTCAGGCGGCGGTCAGTTCCATGCAGCGGATACCGCCGCCGCTTCCCTGGCCGCCTGTGCGATGCCCGCACGGGCGGCGTCGGCCTGGCGGGTAAAGTCCATGAGATTGGGACCCATGGCCTCGTCCGCCGCCGCATCGGGCGTGATGAGAACGACGGCGGCACCGTCGGCGCGCAGCCCCGCAACCTCGCGTTCCAACTGCCCGGCAATATGGGCGGGCGCCCCCGCCGTCTGCACCGCAATCACGACCACGACATCATGCCCTGTCGCCAGATCGGCGTTGGTGAAGGACCGGAATCCGCCGTCGATGAACGGCCGGCGCCCGATGACCACCGGCGGAAACAGGCCGGGCACGGCGCAACTCGCCGCGACCGAAGCAATCAGGTCAGCGCCCGTGCCGCTGTCGAGCGTGCGAAATACGCCGCTTTCGGCATCGACCGCGGTGCAGGCGAGATGGGGCGCCGGCCACGGCTGCGACCTTGGCGCGCCCAGAAATTGTTCGACCAGAGCGAAGGCGGCTTCGGAGCCCATGGTTTCGGCAGCGAGTGCCTTTCGGCCGAAATCGCGGCGCACCTCTACGGGATCGCGCCCGCCGGCATGCGCGTCGGCGATGATCTGCATCAGGCCGCCGGGCGACGCGGGCGGCGGCGGCGCGCCGGGAGCCGCGGGACGCGGCTCGAGCAATGGCGCCGCCAGCCCGGCAAGGTCGGTGGAAAGACGGACGCGCGCGCCCAGAAGCGAACCGGCGGACGTGCCAAACAGGCGATCCGCTTTCGACAAGTCGACGCCCGCCTGCGCTAGCCCGGCGATAACGCCGGTTTCCCAAGCCAGGCCGACCGGCCCGCCACCGCCTAGCACAAGGTCGCGCGTCTTCACGACTTCGTCGTCCGTCCAGCGCATCCGTGCGCCCCTGCAAAATAGATGGTCACCAATGCGCTCCGCCGCTTATGTCTGGTTGCCGGGCGATATCAGCGCGGAAGATGGGGATTGAAGTGAAATTCCTGCACCACCCGATTGCACGGCGCGCGCGCGGCTTGAACCGCCGCCTTGTTACAAGGCCCGCGCCCTTTCCCCTGCGCCCATTCCTTCGCCGATGCGGGATTGAAGAACTGAACTCCAGATATTTGATATTGAACGCCGCACTGAATTGCGAAGGTTGACCGAATCCCGCGCCCGCCATCGGCCCTCATTTGCCTGGCAGTGCCCCTTTTGGAGTATGTGAACAATGGCCTTTCCGACCCTTGGCAAGCGTGGGCCGATCCTGGCCGCGGCGATCGCGGGTATCGTGGCAAGCGCACCTGCATGCCTTGGCAAGCCGCTCGACGCGGCGGCGGAAAAGGCGGCGATCGCGAAGCGGCTCGATGCCGACTATCCGCGGCTCGAAGCGCTCTACAAGGATCTGCACAGCCATCCCGAACTCAGTCACCAGGAAGTTCGGACGGCGGCAAAGCTGGCCGCGGAAATGCGCCGCCTGGGCTTCGAGGTGACGGAAGGCGTCGGCGGCACCGGCATCGTCGCGATCCTTCGCAACGGCTCCGGCCCAACGGTGCTGGTCCGCACCGAACTCGATGCACTTCCGATGGAGGAAAAGACCGGCCTCTCCTATGCCAGCAAGGCGCGGCAAACGTGGGAGGGCAAACAAACCTATGTCGCGCATAGCTGCGGTCACGACGTGCACATGGCAACCTGGATCGGCACCGCCGCGGTGCTCGCGGCCGGCAAGGATCGCTGGAGCGGCACCCTGATGTTCGTCGGCCAGCCCGGCGAAGAAGTCGGCAATGGTGCGCGGAAGATGCTGGACGATGGCCTTTTCAAACGGTTTGGCAAGCCCGACTTCGGCTTTGCCCTGCATGTCGCGCCCGCGCCGGCCGGGGCGGTAATGTACAAGTCGGGCCCGGTGCTTTCCAATTACGACGACGTTCATATCCGCTTCAACGGCCGCGGAGGGCATGGGGCGATGCCAGCGGCTACGATCGACCCGATATTGCAGGCGGCCCGCTTCATCGTCGACGTCCAGAGCGTCGTAAGCCTGCAAAAGGACCCCCTATCCCCCGGCATCATTTCGATCGGCGCGATCCAGAGCGGGTCCGCCGGAAATATCATTCCCGACACGGCGACCATCAACGGAACGATGCGATCCTTCACACCCGAAACGCGGGCGGTTCTGCGCGTGGGAATAGAGCGAACGGCCAAAGCAGTGGCAGACATGGCTGACGCACCGCCACCAGTAATAAAATTCTCCAACAGTTCCACTGCGGTGGTCAACGACCCCGCGCTAACAAAATCCACCGCCGAAATCTTTTCTGCAGCGTTCGGGGCCGCTGCGATCGAGCTTCCGGCACCCAGCCCTGCCAGCGAAGATTATTCAGCCTTCATCGAGGCCGGAGTGGCGTCGGTCTATTTTTATATCGGGGGGATCGACCCGGCGAAGTTCACCGAGGCGCAGGCGAAAGGCGAGATGCTGCCTGTTAACCATTCCCCGCTTTTCGCGCCGTTGCCCGAACCGACGATCAGGACGGGAACCGAGGCAATGACGCTCGCCATATTGGGCGCTTTGACCCGATGATCGGATTGTCCTCTTGGCTCAGCGCCGCGCGCATCGATACATGTCGCACTCGCTCTGCCTTTGCTAGCGCTCGGCCATGACACTTGCTTCCGATATCGTACTCGCCAATCGCCTTGCGGACGCCGCGGGCGCAGTAATCCGCCCGCTTTTTCGAGCGACGTTTGCGCACGAGATCAAGGAAGACTATTCGCCTGTGACTGAGGCTGATTGCGCCGCCGAGGAGGCAATGCGTCACCTGCTTAAAGTGGAAGCACCAGGCGACGGTATCATCGGTGAGGAATATGGCAGTGCGCGTCTCAACGCGAGCCGGCATTGGGTGATTGATCCGATCGATGGTACCGTGAGTTTCATGTCGGGCCGGCCGATCTTCGGCACTTTGATCGCTCTGCTACAAGAAGGTTCACCTATCTTGGGGGTTATTGACCAGCCGATTTCAGGGGAGCGCTGGGTCGGTGCGGTTGGGCAACCGACGCTATTCAATAATCAGCCTGCAAGAACACGACGTTGCGGATACCTCGCAGATGCTGTTCTTGCCGCTACGGGCCCGCATCATTTTAGCGACGATGACAGCAAATGTTTCAAAGCGCTTGCTTCGCAAACCTCGCGTGAACGTATATTGTTCGGAGGCGATTGCTATAATTTTGGGTTGCTGGCAATTGGTAATGTGGACCTCGTCGTCGAAGCGGGGTTGAAGTTTCACGATTTTGCGGCGCTTATCCCTATAGTCGAAGGGGCGGGTGGAACAATGTGTGACTGGAACGGAAAGCCATTGCACTATGGAAGCGAAGGTCGTGTGATCGCGCTCGGTGATACGGCGCACATCGATCGCGTGATCGACTTACTCAAACATTGCATTTAGACTCAAGACCCATTGATTTGAGGTAGCTATTATGATCCAGGCGACCACGAAGGAGCCTGAATTTGAGCGCTTTGTTCCGGCTGATGAACGAGAAAGTGGCGCGTCTCCCTATTTTCCGAAGAGTCATGGCCGCAAGCTGGTTGACGACCGGAGGATTTTGATCGGCACTATCAAGGATCACCTCGAACACGCCCACCGTTTGCTCAGCGTCGCGCCCCCATCGGACGCCGATCCGATCAATGAGTCCGAGTCCCATCCGCGGCGACCATCGTCTTTGCGCAATGGTCAGTGATTCCTCGCCCCCGTAAGACGCACATAGCAGTAGCCTTTCCTCAAGCGCCCATGTCACTCACGCGCTTCGCCAGGTTGAGGCTGGTCCAAGAACGTCGTGCATGTCACCTTTCATCCGATCCGAAGTGACGAGAAACTCGTCCTTTTCCAACTTCAATCGCTTCGTCCGCCCAGTGACGATCCAAATGTCGTTGTCCTGCGCGTCAACCCAAATAACACGGGGCAACGCCGCGTTGCATTCCCCCTCCCACAGCCCAGACCCAACAGGTTTCAGCCGATATCTGGTGGAGCCCAGTCGCCCCATCAGGTGGAGATAGTGTTCGCCGTCCAGCTGTTCGATCAATGCCGCAACACAGGCCGAACTGTCCAGATACCAGCCCGACAGGGTGGGCAGAGTTTCGGCGTCGGGAACCATGGCGCGCGTATAGAATCTCTCTTTGCCGAACTCCTTCACGAGCAGCTCGCTGCCATCGCCCTGCGACCATATCCGCAAGTCGCTGGTTATCATCGGCACGCCCAGCGATCCGTCGGGATATTGCTGCGCAGGGAGAACCGCAGCGCCCAGCCGAATATGCAATTCGCCGCCCCTCTCCTCAAAAGCGATACAGTCTCCTTTTTCGGGCGAATGAAATATTCCCGTCACAGAAGGCATGGTGGCGGTATGGGCAATGGCCGGCAGGTCGGGGATACAGCAATCGATGATGGCATCGACCAGTCGATGCAGATCGAGCCCGCCGAGGCCGTTGCTCATAACGATGATATCGAGGTCCGGGCCGACAACTTTCAGCATCTGGCAGTTTCCGCCCACGACCGCGCCACCATGGTGGACGGTCGGCAACCCGCGATGATCACTCGCAATCAGCCCCAGTCCATAGCCGTGGCTGGTCAAGGGGGTTCGCATCGCGTCCCAAGTCGCCCGAGAACCGACGATGGGATGGCTCATGTGGTGAAGCCAGAGCAACATATCGTCTACCGTCGATACGATCCCGCCCTCCGCGCCGATCGGAAGCCCGAACACCCCACGCGCATACCCGCCGCCGGAGACAGGAACATGCAGGGTCGCGCTGTTCGGCAGCAGCTCTGTGTCCAGCGGGCGCACCTGCGTTGCGCGCATCCCGACGGGCCGGAATATATGATCGCGAAGAAAGTCGGCGAACGCCTGTCCACTCGCCCGCTGGATGACCTCTCCCAACAGGACATAGGCGCCGTTATTGTAGTTCCAGTCCTCGTCTGGCCGGAAGTTCACGCTGTCGATCGACGCGAGCGTTTCCAGATGGAAATCGCTTGCGGACCCTACGCCTGGGCCGGCCGTATGGAGCGCGATGTCGAGACTGTCGCGCATCCCGCTCCGGTGCGCCATCATATGGCGAAGGGTGATTCCGTCCGCCCACGCGGGCAGTTCCGGTATATGGAGGCGCACGGGATCGTCAGGCGACAGCCGTCCTTCCTCCGCCAGAAGCAGAATCGCTAGGCAGGTGAAATGCTTGCTGGTCGATCCGATCCGCATACGGATCGATGGCGAAAGAACGACCGGCAGCTCGACGCTCGCCATGCCGACACCCCGTCGATAGGGCGAAAACCCGGGAAGGGCAACACCGACCGCAAAGCCCGGAGCGTCGCTCCGATCATAGGGAGCAAGCAAGGCGTCGAGCGCGGCGACGTCGATATGCGCCGGGCGGGTCACCGCCCGCCCCAAATGTCGCCGTGGGCGAACAGGGTGCCCTCTCGATACACGACCGACGGGGCCCGATCCTGGGACAGAAACATCGGGCCATCGAGATCGACGAGATCGCATAATTGACCGAGGAGAAAACTTGGCGCCGTCCCAAGGCTGGTCCCAACCATGCAGCCCACCATGATCGCCATTTCGAGCTCGCGCGCGGCCGCCACCATCAGGAGCGCCTCGGTCAATCCCCCGCATTTGTCGAGTTTGATATTGATGACGTCGAACCGGCCGTGGGCTGCGGCAACATCGTCGAGCGAAATGACGCTTTCGTCTCCGGCGATGGGAATCGACGAATTCAATCCTTCCAGCGCTGCTTCGTCACCGCGAGCCAAGGGCTGTTCGAGCAGCGAGACGGTCTGCTCGACGAGCGCGGGAATCAGAATATCCAGATCGCCTCGTTCGAAACCCTGATTTCCATCGACGCTGAGCCAGACGTCCGGGCGCGCGGCACGGATCGCCCTGACCCGGGCGATATCGAGTTCGACGTGGCCGGTGAGCTTGATCTTGATCGACCGCGCGTCGACCAGCGCGGATGCCTTCATCGCCATGTCATCCGGCGCATCGGCCCCCAGCGAGAATGTGGTCACCAAAGCGCGCGGTTCGGGCAGGCCGGCGAGCTTCCACACCGGCATGCCTGCACGCGCCGCTTCCAAATCCCACATGGCACAATCGACCGCGTTGCGCGCACCACCGGGAGGCAGGATCGACCGCAGATCCGATCGATCCGCGCCCCGTTCGATCGCGCCGCGAACGCGCTCGATCTCGGCCATCATATGCGCGGCGTCATCACCGAAATAATAGACGCCCGACGCCTCGCCCCGGCCCTGATGCGTGCCGTCATCAAGGGTGACGCAAACGACGTCGCAATCGTCGAAAACATGGCCTGCGATCCGGAACGGCGTGGTAAGCTTCAACGATTCGGCGGCGACACCAATTTTGAGCCGCGTCACGACCCCGATCCAAAAATCAGATCCAGCATGTGCGCCTTCCAGATGAGGATGGACCGATCGACGAGGGGAGAGTCGGGATTGCGGATAAATTCGACCGTCAAGCCACGGGTAACCGCATTATTGAGCAGTTGGACGCTGAGATGCGCCTCGCTCTCCTCAATGCCTGCCGCGCGGAGAATCTTGTAGGCCCACAGCCGGACGCGCCTGTCGAACCGACGCGTGCTGGGTCCGACCTCGCGGTCGAGATCAGGGTCGTTCCGGCGCGCGAGATGGATTTCCAATATCGCGGCCATCTCGGGGCGACGGACCAACGCGAAGTTGGCGTCGATCAGATTTTCCATCGAGTCACGCGGCGTTTTCCCCCGCCGTATCGCCTCGCCATAAATCTGCGTCCGATAGGCCGAAAACTCCTTCGCCACCGCCGCCATCAGCTTTGCCTTGGTCGGGAATTGATGCTGGATGGCGCCCAGACTCATCCCCGCCGCGTCGCGAATGGCGTGCATCGTTGCGCCCGAATATCCCTGCGCGCAGAGCACGTCGCGTGCCGCACCCAACACTTTCGCACGGGTGGCGGCGCTGCGATCGGCCTGGCTGCGGCGAGGTTTGGGGCTTGTCGTCGACATGCCGTCCTTATGTGCAAGGGTGTGGGTGCGAATCATAGTCGGATTTCTAAAAACCGACGGTCAGATTCAGTCCAATGGTCCTTGGGCGCATGACGGCGATACCGCTGGCACCATTGGCGTAACGCGGCAGACCGGCAACGCCGCGCAGGGGCTGGACTGAAACGATGCCTCCGGAATTGGTCAGATTGTTCACATAGGCGTTGAGCGAATAATTGCCCATCGTCAGGCCGGCTCGCAGATCGATCACCTCGTAGGAGGGGATGCGTGCGAAGTGGCCCTGGGCTGCTAGATACGCGGGGTCGAAATTGCCGCTCTGCTTCGACAAGGACCGGATCGATCCGCCAAACGACGCCGTTGCGTCCGCCCCGATATCCCACTGATAATCGACATTGATGCTGACCGCATATTTGGGTGTGAAGGGCAGCCGGTCGCCCTTCACGGCCCCGACGACAAGCGGATCGGTGTCGCTGCCAAGCCGCGCGTCGGTGTAGGTAAACTGGACCGACGTCGTCAGCCCGGCGTCCGGTCGAAGCGTCGCGACGATTTCCGCGCCGTCGACCTTCGCGCTGCCTCCGTTGACGTTCACCCCGAAGCCGTTGACCATAGCCGCGAGTTGAATATCGTTCCAATCGATGTGGTAAAGGGCTGCCTCGACCGCAGCGCTGCGATCGGACGTTTCGCCCTTGAAGCCAATTTCATAGCTGGTGACGGTATCGGGATCAAAGGTTTGCGGGGTTCCCGGAGGCGAGTTGGTCGGAACCACATTGGGACCACCGGGACGATAGCCCTTGGCAACGCGACCATAGAGCGACGCGCGGCTGCCGAATTTCACCTTGGGCGCGACCGACCATGTAAACACATTGTCCGATGAGCGGACGCCAATGACCGTGTCGCCGAGCAGCGCGCCCTCGGTCTCCTGCAGCGCAGCCTGCTTGTTATGACTGTACCGGCCACCAATATCGATGTCGAACCACGGCGCGAGATGGAGCGTCGCATTGGCGAAGCCCGCGATTTCCTCGTAACGGACTCTCAGATCATATACAGCGAGTTCGGGGTCCAGCGCGATCGGGCTGAGCACGCCCGGCGTGGTGGGGTCGGCGGCACCGAGCCGTTGGAATACCCGCGATTTTTCATGCGCATAATAGCCGCCGACAAGCCATTCGATAACGTCCCCACCGTTGGAAGCTAGGCGCATTTCGTGCGTCCATTTGCGGTTGGGCGTATCCTGCCGGACATAAACATAGGGTCCGCCCAAAGCGGCGCTCAAATTCGCTGTGACGTCGGCGCGGAACGCCTGCAACTGCTCCGCGTAGCTCGTGGCCGACGTCAGGCTTGCCGGTCCCAGATCATATTCGACCGTCGCATTATAGACGCGATAGTCCAGATTATTGAATTCGGGTATATATTCCGACAGGGTCAAGCCGCCGTAAAGCGGCTTCAGCGTTGCCGGATCGGCCTCGATCGCGCCTGCCGCTTCGACGCGGATATTCTGCAGCAGCGCGCTCAACCGAATGCTCAGCGCGCTATCGGGCTGCCAGAGCAGCGATGCACGGGCGCTGTAGTTTTCGAAATCATTGATATTCTTGCGCTCGTTCGATCCAGCCGTGCCGACCGAGTCGATATAGCCGCCCTGCTTGCGGTAGGAACCCGACGCACGGAACGCCAGCGTTTCACCCAGCGGAACATTGATCATGGCGCCGCCACGATAGGACGCATCGCCGCCCTTGGTCATTTCGATCCCGCCGATCGCCTTGGCCTCGAAACCCGCCATCGATGGCGGGTTAGAGACGAACTTCAACAATCCGCCGAGCGAACTCGCACCGTAGAGCGTCCCTTGCGGCCCACGCAGCACCTCGATCCGCGCGATATCGAACGGATCGACATCGCCTGCGAGTACCGCGCCGTCGGCAAGGCCAGTGCTCGACCCGAACGGCGTTTCGTCCAGATAGACCGAAACGGTGGACGCGACCCCGCCCGTGTTGACGCCGCGTAGAACAAGGCGGCCGCGGCCGGGGGTGTTTTGCTCCAGTTGGAGGCCGGACACATTCTTCAAATAGTCGCTCAGGTTGGTGGCGCCCTGCGCTTCCAGCATCTCGGCCGATACGACCGACACCGATTGCGGCACGTCGATCAGGGTCTGGGTTCGTTTTTGGGCGGTGACGACGATGTCGCCGCCGACGTTCTGGTCGGCTTCTTGCGCGGCCGACGGGGTGGCAATCGCGGCGAACGGCAACGCCGCACCGATCAGCAGATATTGGCGAAATGTCATGATGGTCCTCTCCCAGATCAATTGATTAGTTTTGCGTTCAGTGCGCGCGTTCCAACGCAAACCGCATCCCGTGCAGAAGCGCGGGAGGAACGACCGACAGATGGTCCTCCCCGGCGAAGGCGCGATGCCGCAGATGCTCCAGCCCCGCCTCGGCGAGCGCGGCGGCCAGTTCTGCGGCGGCATCGACCATCCGTGCAGCGCGGATTTGCTCCTGCACGTCGTCCAGCGTTGCGGCGGCGCCGTCGGGCAAGCTCGTCGGAACATCCTGCTCCAGCGCGCCCACGTCGACGAAGACGCGCGGCTGCGTCGGCAGTCGTTTCAGACGATCCGCAAATGCGGGCAATTTTTCCATCGTGGAAAATGCGTTCCACCACAGCGAGGGACTGCTCACCAGGAAGCTCGTGAAGCTTTCCGGCCGGGTCAGCAGCGCGTTGGTCGCAAACAGCCCTCCAAGCGAATGGCCGAACAGAATCTGATCGCCCTCGATCGCGTCGGGATAACGGTCGAAGATGGCCGGACGCACACCGTCGATCAGAAAGGACAAAAAGGCGTCGGCGCCGCCATTGCTCTGGGCGCCGATCGCATCGGCCAATGCCCCCAGCTCCGACAACGCCTGGCCGGTGAGCGGAAGCGAGAGATCGGCTGTGCGCAGGCGCAAGAAATCTTCATACTCGGCATCATAGCCGACACCGACGACATACAGCGGCGGCAGGCCCGCCATGGCCGCCATGGCGCGGGCGATTTCCGACGCCATCCCGAAAATCACGTCGCCATCGAGCACATAGAGAACTGCGACCCGACCGTCCGTTGCCGGGCGTCCTGGCGGCGCAACGCTGATCGTCAGCGTCCCGGCACGCGAGGGATGCGGAAGCGTGAATTGGTCCAGCCGCGAACGAACAGAAAATGCCATCAACCCACCTCCCCTCCGCCCCGCGGATCGCGCCCTCGCGGCACGGCGCCCGACTCGGGTCGGTGCGTGTCCAGCATCATCTCTTCACTTTACAATAAAGTCAACTTATTTATAAATGGACGACAAGCCGGGATACGGACGAGAGGGAGACGAGGTCAGATGCGCGCAAACAACCCCAATGCTGCCGAATCCACGTTGGAATCGACGACGGTTGAGCCCCCGAAGTCGGCAGGAAGCGTCGGTATGCTAGCCTGGTACGGGCTGTGCGTCCTGATGTTCACGACGCTGTTCGCCCTCGTGATTCGCCAAATGCTGAGCCTGATCGCGCCATCCTTGCAGGCGTCGATGGGATACAGCGACTTGCAACTTGGCATGTTGCAGGGGCTGGGCATGGCGGCGTTCGCCTGCGTGGCCAGTTTCCCCATGGGATGGCTGGCGGATCGCTATGGCCGACGCCTGATGCTCGCGCTCGGGGTGGCGCTCTGGTCGCTCGCGACCTTTGTTTTCGCATTTCAGGACGGCTTCACCGGACTTTTTCTGTGCACGATCGGCATCGCCATCGGCGAAGCCGGATTAGTGCCGATCGTCTATGCGATGATTCCGGACCTGTTTCCCGAACGGCAGCGCCATGTGGCCAACCTCATCTTCTATGGCGGATCGGTGCTGGGTGGGGGGCTTGGCATGGCACTGGGCGGTTCGCTTCTGGAATGGCTGGCGGTTTCGTCGGCCAGCCTTCCCTCCGCAATCGCCAGCGCCGAAGACTGGCGTATCGCAATGGCCCTTGTCGCGCTTCCCGGCGCGCTGCTCTTTCTGCTTGTCGCGACAATGCCGATGGGCAGGCAGACGAGCGCGATCCGGGCATCGGTCGCCGCCGAGCCGTCCGCACCGTTCATGCCCTACGTCGCCCGGCACTGGCGCTCGCTCGCCACCGTCTTCAGTTCGCTGCTCTGCGTGGCGATCGCATCGGGGGCGATCATGATGTGGTTCCCGCTCGCCCTGCCGCGCGCTTTCGGGATCGATCCCGCGACCGTCGGCGTTGGGCTGGGACAAGCCGTGGTGATTGCGTCGATCGTCGGCATCCTTCTTCCGGGCGTCGCCCTGAAGGTGGGTCAGCGGCTTGGAGGGTTGCAACCGATTAAGGTGGCGACGATTTTTAACGGGCTGGCGTGCCTTCCCGCCATGTGCCTTCCCTTTATCTCCTCGCCGCTGCAGGCCTATATCATCGTCGCGACGCAAGGCGCGATCCTGGTCGCCAGTTCGGCGCTGATGCCGGGCGTTATCCAGGATCTCGCGCCGCCGCATCTGCGATCGCGGGTCCTGTCCCTGCTCGGCATCATGAACGGCCTTGCCCTGGCGATCTCGCCGCTGGCGGTCGGGGTGGTATCGGGCCTGATAACCGGACCGCGGGGTCTGCTCTATTCCATCACCCTCGTTGGGCTGCCGTCTCTCGTCGGTGCCGCCATTCTGCTTATGGTTGCATGGCGTCCCTATGCCGAAACACTATCCCAGTTGCAGACTGCTCATTCAGGAGAAGCGTCATGACAGCATCAGCCACTTGCGCAGCTCAGCCGGCCGACATGACCGCGATGCGGCAGGCCCTGGCGGATCGCCGCACCACCGCTTCCGCCCTGGTCGATGTCGCGATCGCGCGTGCGGAAGCCGCAAACGCGGAGCTGAACTTCATCGCCCTGCCCACGTTCGACCGCGCGCGCGATCAAGCCGCGACATCGCGCCCCGGGCCGCTTGGCGGTATCCCGACCCTGATCAAGGACGCCGTGATGGAAAAGGGTGTGCCGGCCTATTTCGGCTCGGAGGCGCTGCGGGGATTCACCGCGCCTGACGATTCGCTCTACACGCGCGCCATCACGGCAAGCGGCCTGATCTCCATCGCGCGATCGACCATGCCCGAACTGGGGCTCAACGTCGTAACCGAATCGCCTTTGTGCGGCGCGACACGCAACCCATGGAACACCGATTACGCGCCCGGCGGGTCGTCTGGCGGCGCTTCGGCTGCGGTCGCGGCAGGCGTCGTTCCGGCGGCGCATGCAACCGACGGGCTGGGATCGATCCGTCACGGCGCGGGCCCCTGCGGCCTTGTCGGACTCAAGCCCTCGCGGGGCCGCAATTTCGGCGACGAGGCGATGCGATCGATATCCGACCTCAACGTCAGCGGCTGCGTTACGCGCACGGTTCGCGATACCGCGCTCTGGCTGGACGCAACCCAATCGCGCGATTTCGCCGCGCCCTTTGCGCCAGTGCCGCTCGCCTTTGATCCGATCGATACGCCGCTCCGCATTCACGCATACAGCGCGGTGATGCGGACCGGGAATGCGGCCGACGCCAGTGTTACGCGTGTTTTTGGCGACACCATCGATCTGTTGACAAAATTAGGCCACCAAGTCTCCGATGGCCGCCTGCCATTCGATGGTTCACGCGCGATCCAGACGTTGCAGGATATCACCGAAGCCATGTTTTCCCGTCGCCTGGGCTTGCTGGCCGAGGCGATCGGCATGCCGATCGCCATCGATCGGTTGGAGCATCGATCGCAAACACTGATCGCGGCCGGCAATCGGATCGACGACGAACGCTACGAGTCTGCGCAGCGACACGCCGAAAACCTCGCATCCGCCTATCTTGCGGGATTCGATCACATGGACATCTGGATGACGCCAACCTTCAGCACCGAGCCAGTGCGCGTCGGCGCCTTCAGCCCCAACACCGCGTGGGAAGATCAGCGCGAAGCGTTGCTTGATTATGCGGGCTATTGCTGGATCGACAATTTCGCGGGGTCGACGGCGATCAGCCTGCCCATGGGGTTCAGCGGCAATGGTATCCCGATCGGCATCCAGTTCGCCACGCGGCCAGGCGGCGAAGCGCTTCTCCTCGCCCTTGCCTATCAACTCGAGGCCGTGGCCCCATGGTGGCAGCAAAAACCGCCACTTTGGCTCGGGGACTGATCGCCCAAGCCAGTCGAGGGTGACCTATTGGGTACCACGGCACCCCTGAGATGTCAGGCAAGATGTGGAATGGTTACCGATTTGGATATTGCATCACGTTCAGGCTTCGGGCACCCATGCGTTCGGCGGCAGGCTACGTCTTAGCTCAGGCGTATTGCAGCTATCAGGCGACATACAGATGATGAATCCGCGCGCCCGACGATTGGTTAGCCGCGAGAAGCTGAGAACTTTGCGGTTCACAGTACGTCGGCAAACTGCCTTATTCGAGCACCTCACCTCGATCGTCGCGCCTACCAGAGCGCCCGCGTCTCCATCCAAGCAAGGACATCTGCCAGCCTGAACCGCGGCCGCGGCACCCTGCCCCGGCTCACGTCATACTCCTTGGGGAAGCCAACAGGACGGTCGCGCCGGTAGCGGTCGATCGTCCGGCGCGAGAGCCGGGCTACGCGAGCAAAATCCTCGACGGTGATGAAGCGCTCGCTCGGCGCCGGGGGCTGGCCAGTACGGCTCGGAGCGCGATCGCCGCGCATCTACGGTTCCCTGCGCCGCTGCTTGCCGAACTCCCGATCGCTTGCAATGAAGCGCTCGATCATTGGACCAATCAGTCGCTCGGGGGGCAGCGGCGTCACCAGACCGGTCAGCTTGGCGTGTACCCTCGCATAGTCCGCAAGATCACGGACAAGTGCACCCGGCAGCTCGACTGTCAGCTTGACCGGCTTTTCCTCCACTACCGGTCCGAGCCTGAGCTTGCTCATCTCGCGTCTCCTCCTGCCTGGTCCAGGATAAGGTCGCGCGTCACAAGCACCCGAAAGGCAAAACCCGGCCGAATGGTGATCGTAGGCGCTATGGCAAGCTCGCGCTCCACAACGCGGCGTCCGGCCGCGTTCGTGCTGTCCTGCAAACCCGACCGAAGCGCCCGGACAAGATCATCCTCGCCACCTGCGGCCAGCTCGGTACCGACGCCGAGGAGCGACGAAACCAATGCGGCGCGCAGCATGCGCCCCCAATGATTGTTCACGCGATCCTCGAGGCCTGCATAGCCGGCCGCATCGGCACCCGGCTGGCGGTCAAGGCGAATAGAGCGCCCTCCAGGCAAGATGAGCCGGTCCCAAGCGAGCAAGACCCGTCGCTGGCCCGCCGCGACTTCGCTGTCATATTCGCCGATCAATCGGGCGCCCTGCGGAACCAGCAACAAGCGTCCCGTGGGACTATCGTAGATGTTCTGCGTGACTTGCGCAGTGATCTGGCCGGGCAGGTCCGACCGGATACCGGTAATCAACGCTGCCGGAATGACGGTTCCTGCCTGAATGACCGAGGCCGAGTTCGGAGCGACGATGCGCTCACGGCTCTCTATCGCACTACGCGGACCACCGGCGAGAAAGGCCCGCCGGTCAGCTGCCGGACTTTTCGGTCCATTTGCAGGCTGGGTCACCGAAGGCAAGGACTCGGTCAGACCCGTCCCGGACCCCGCTCCGCTGGCTCCCCCGAGGAAAAGCCGGCTACCTTCGGCGGCTTCACGCTCCTGGAGAGCGCGCAGCCTTGCCTGTTCGCGGGCCGTTTGCGCTGGGTCCACTGGCGGCGGCCCCATCGCGGGCACGGGCATCGGCTCGCCCGACTTCTGCGCCGCAACGATCGGGCGGCCAAGATCGCCCGGCAGGGGCGGACCGAGCTTCGGCACGGCGCCGTAATCGGCTGGGGCGCCGGTAACGGCGTCGGAGCGGTTCGGTGCCGTGACTTCGTAAAGTTCCTGCGCGGCTTTTGGATCGACTGGCCGCAGCGCCCAGAGGAGCGCCCCCCCGATCGCGATCCCTGCGGTTCCGCCGAGCACGGCGAGCATTTTTCGCGACAGGCGCATCACGCGCGGCAGTTCGCCCTCAAGACGGAAGCCATCGGGACTGGGCGGAGCGATTACCGCCGGCGCCGCTTCTGGAGCCGCCGCGGGCGCCTCCCGGTCATCGAGCCGATCCTCGCGGATGTCTCCGGGCCGGCTCACGGGCGGCCTCGCTCGACCGGCGTGTCGCGCACGATGCGAACCTTCTTCGCCGCCTTACCGGCCCCGAGCCGTAGCTCGCCGCGTTCGAACAGCCGGTCGACAATCATGAAGCGGCCATTGACGCGGTAATTCAGGAGTTCGGCCGCCCCTTTCTCGCCGAGGGCGAACAGCGGCGGCATTTCGCCGGTCGCGACCGAAGGGCCGAACTCGACGAAGAGCTGTCGGCCGTCGTCGAACGCGCGCACCGGACGCCATGCGACCTTGTCGCCGCCGATCCGGTACGCGAAGTTGAGCGACGGCAGGTCGATCCCGCATGCGACGGGCGCCGCCCTCACACGTTCAGCTTCTGCCGCGCGGAGCGCGATCAGTTCGTCCTGCGGATAGCGCCACGAGACCGCCGCCATGTAAGTCGAGGGCGTCGCGCGCAGCTCGATGTGATAGGTCCGACGGCTCGTGTTGATGATCAAATTCGTGACGATGTCGGGCCGCGTTGGTTTCACGAGGATATGAACGCGCCGCGTACCGCCCTCCCCGCTCAGCGTATCGCCAATGATCCACCGTACCGTATCGCCCGCGGCGACAGGCCCCGGACCGACCAGCTCTTCGCCTTCCTGCAGCGCGATGTCGGTCACTTGCCCCGGCGCCGTATAGACCTGGAACAGCGCGCCCTCTGCCCAGGCATATTGCTGGATGGCATTGAGGAAGGTCGTGCGCTCGGGCTGCACGCGCGCCGCATCGTTGGCGCGGCCGACCTGTGTGCGCGGATCGCCAGGTGCGGCGTGTAGGGGCAAGGCCAGCAGGGCAGCGCCCGCGAGCAGTGAAATTCTCATCATTGGCTGAGCTCCTTGGAAAGATTGATTGCAGTCACCCGAAGTCCGAGCGGATTCTTCCTCAGATCGTCAGGAGTACGCGGCGGCTGGATCGTGACGGTGACGATCGCCGACCACCGCGAGGTTTCGATAAGGCCGCCGTCCTGATAGCGACGCTCGGTCCAGGCGATGCGAAAGCTGTCCTTCGACGCGCGGATGACGCTCGATACATCGACGGCGACCTGTCGCTTACCGACCTCGGCGAACGGGTCGTTGTTGCGCGCGTAATCGTTGAGCGCCTGCGCGCCCGAGGTGGCCGCGAAGTCATAAGCGCTGAGCCAGTTCGCGCGCAGCACGACCGGATCGGCAGGGATCGACCGGATATGCTCGATGAAGCGCGCAAGGTGGAAAGCAACTTGCGGATCGGTTGGCGCATAGTCGGCGTCCGCCGGCGCGACCGCCCTTGCCTCGCCGAGCTTGTCGACCTCGACCACCCAGGGCGTGATAGTGCCGCGCAGCGACTGCCAGACAAGCGCCGAGGCGAGCCCGCCCGAGAGCGCGAGGCAGCCGAAGAAAGCGAGCCGCCAGTTCTTCGCCTGGACGCGCGCCGAGCCGATGCGGTCGTCCCAGACCTGTGCGGCACGCTGATAGGGCGTCACCGGCTCGGGCGACTTGCCATAATGTTGTTGGGGTCGTCGGAACATGATCTCAATCCTTCTGGCTGATGTCGGGGGAGGAGCCGGCTCCATGGCTGTCGCCTTGCTTCAGCGTCTGCGCGCCGATCGTGGCGCCCGAGGTGATGGCCTGCCGCCGCTTCATGGCGGCCGCCCAAGGCGGCTGGCCGGACGCCTCCGCGCCGGAAGCGGCGGGCGCCGCCTTGCCGGCCTGTCCCTCGGCGAAATTCTGGCGGAGGCGGGCGACGGCCCGGCGCAGCGGCGATCCGGCGCCGCTCGCCGCGTCGCGCGCGACATTGGCCATGCCTGCACCGAACGCCCGCATCCCGGATTTCCCGGAAGCGCCGCGAGCATAAGAGGCAGAGGCCGAACCAGCAGCGTGCGAGGCTCCCGTCGCTCCCTTCCCGGCCATCGATGCTGCGGCGCCGGTCGCAAGGGTCGCCCCGGCGGCACCGGCTGCAATTGTCGCACCTGCAGCCAGGGTCGTTCCAGCGGCGGCGCCTGCACCGAGCTGCGGTCCCCCGGCAACGATGCCATTGGCGACGCTGGGGCCGAAGATGCCGAGTCCAAGTAGCGTGAGCGCCCCGAGCGCGATCGCCATCACCTCGCGAATGTCAGGCTCGGTCCCGAGCCCGGCCTCCATGAAGCGCTCGAACAGCGTGACGCCGATGCCAGTGATGACCGCGAGCACGAGCAGCTTGATACCCGACGAGATGACATGACCGAGAACGCGCTCGGCCATGAAAGCGGTGCGATTGAAGAAGGCGAAGGGCAGCAGGACGAAGCCTGCGAGCGTCACCAATTTGAATTCCAAGATCGTGACGAAGACCTGCACCGCGAGGATGAAGAAGGCGAGCACGACGATCACCCAAGCGATCAGCAGGATCAGGATCTGGACGAAGTTGGTGAAGAGCCCGACCGGGCCGACGAGATCGGCGGTCGCGTCGAGCAGCGGCTCGGCCGCATCGAGGCCGGTCGCGGCGATCATGCCGGGACGCATGAAGTCGCCGATCGCCATCGCTCCGCCGCTGGCCTTCAGGCCCAGCCCTGCGAAGCTCTCGAGCAGGATGAAGGAGAGCGCCTGGAAGTTGCCGATGATGAAAGCAAAAACACCGATATAGAGTGTCTTCTTGACGAGCCGCTGCAGCACATCCTCGTCGGTGCCCCACGCCCAGAAGAGCGCGGCGATCGTCACGTCGATCACGATCAGCGTCGAGGACAGGAAGCCGACCTCGCCACCAAGCAGGCCGAAGCCGCTGTCGATATAGGTCGAGAAGACCGACAGGAAATTGTCGATGACGCCGGTGTCGTTCATTGCTCGGACTTTCCAGAACGGAAGAAATGACGCCGCTTCGCCTCCCAGGCCGCCTCGCATTCGGGATCGGCCTCGGTGGCGGTTCGGCAGCGGCGCAGCGTGTCGCCATAGTCAGGGGGTGCGTCCGCTCCGGAGATCTGGGGAGCGGACGCACGGGGCGCGGGCGGATCGAGCGCGGCGATGAGGGCAAGGGTCAGCGCAAGACCCAGGACGATTGCCGCCATTACCAGCCCGCCCGCCCGGCCCATCTCAATTGCCCTTCCGGAACCGGCGGAAGCGTTCGCGGCCTTCGGCCTCGGCGGCGGCGGCGCGCGCGGCGTCGAGCATTTCGGCGCGGCCCTGTGCCGTCATGACGGCAGCAAGGTCGGCGATCTGCTGCGACTGGATGGCGAGCAACTGGTTGCCGGCCTGCGCCGCCTGCAGCGCGCCCGTCGCGCCTTGACTGGCGCCGACGATCGTCGAGATCGACGCCCGCGTGCCGCCCATGTTCGAGACGATGCCGGCCTGCACCTTCATAGCATCCTCGAACGCGCCGACGCTGTCCTTCCAGCGCGCCTCGGCATTGGCGACCATGGCGGCCGCCGGACCCGAGAAGGCGGCGCCCTTGTAACGCTGCTCGAACCCCTTGCGGATGTCGGTCACGTCATAGGCGATGCCTTCGGCCTCGCTCAGCAGCTGCTTGGTCTGGTCGATCTGCGCCTGTAGCTCGCCGAGCGTCGAGACCGGCAGGCTCTGCAGGTTGCGCGCCTCGTTGAGCAGCGACGTCGCCTGATTCTGGAGCTGCTTGATCTGGTTGTTGATCTGCTCGAGCGTTCGCGCCGCGGTCAGGATGTTCTGCGAATAGTTGCGCGGATCGTGGACGATGCCCCCGACCTGCGCGGTCGCCGGCGCCACGACCATCGGACTTGCCGCGCTAACGAGCAGCGCGGCAGCGAGAGCGCGGGCAATATTATTCGTCATTGGGGGGGACTCCTGGTTGGGGCGACGGTGGGGGGCAGCAGCTCGGTCGCCCATTCGAGCTTGCGGTGGAGGAGCCAGGCAGCCGCGAAGCCGGCGCGGCCATGCGCGGCGAAGATCTCGCCGATGCGTGTCTGGTCGGTCTTCGAGGAGGCGGCCGTGAAGGCGAGCGCGATGTCGCCGAGGCCGAGGTCGAAGAGGCGATTGCCGCGGCGCGATTGGCAATAATAGTCGCGCTTCGGCGTCGCCCGGCTCAGTATCTCGACCTGACGGTCGTTGAGCCCGAAGCGCTCGTAGATGCGCGCGATCTGAGGTTCGAGCGCACGCTCGTTCGGCAAGAAAATGCGTGTCGGGCAGCTCTCGATGATCGCCGGCGCAATGCTCGAGGTTTCGATATCGGCCAGGCTTTGCGTCGCGAAGACAACGCTCGCGTTCTTCTTCCTTAGCGTTTTGAGCCATTCGCGCAGCTGCGCGGCGAAGGCCGGGCTATCGAGAACGAGCCAGCCCTCGTCGATGATGATGAGCGTCGGTGAGCCGTCGAGACGTCCCGCGATGCGGTGAAAGAGGTAGGAGAGGACAGCGCCGGCCGACGCCGCGCCGACGAGGCCCTCGGTCTCGAACACCTGCACCAACGCCTCGCCGAGCTTCTCCTCGTCGGCATCGAGCAGCCGTCCCCAAGGCCCACCGACAAGATAGGGCGCAAGCGCCTGCTTCAGCTCTATCGACTGGAGCAGGACCGCAAGCCCAGTGAGCGTGCGCTCCGACACGGGCGCGGTCGCGAGCGAGGTCAGCGCCGACCAGAGATGCTCCTTCGCCGCCGGGTCGATCTCGACACCCTCGCCTGCCAGCATCGCGGCGAGCCATTCGGCGGCCCAGCTCCGCCCGGCGGCCTCGTCGATCCGCGCAAGCGGCTGCAGCGCCACCCCGCCCTCGCCGTCGTGGAGTGCACCGCCCAGATCCTGCCAGTCGCCGCCCATCGCGAGCGCCGCGGCCCGGATCGAGCCGCCGAAGTCGAAGGCGAAGATCTGCGCGCCAGCATAGCGGCGGAATTGCATCGCCATCGTCGCGAGCAGCACCGACTTGCCGGCACCCGTCGGGCCGACGACGAGCGTATGCCCGACGTCGCCGACATGGAGGGAAAGGCGGAACGGGGTCGAGCCTTCGGTCTTGCCGTACAGCAAGGGGGCATCACCGAAATGCTCGTCCCGTTCCGCCCCCGCCCACACGGCGGATAGGGGGATCATGTGGGCGAGATTGATCGTGGAAATGGGAGGCTGGCGGACATTGGCATAGACATGGCCGGGGAGGCTCCCGAGCCAGGCCTCGATCGCGTTCATGCCCTCGATCGTGCAGGTGAAGTCGCGGCCCTGGATGACCTTCTCGACGAGCCGGAGCTTCTCGGCCGCGAGTGCCGGGTCAGCATCCCATACCGTCACCGTGGCGTTCACATAGGCGATGCCCGCGTGATCCGCGCCAAGCTCCTGTAGCGCGATGTCAGCGTCCGCCGCCTTGTTCGACGCATCGCTGTCCATGAGCACCGACTGCTCGTTGGTCATCACCTCTTTCAGGATCGCGGCGATCGACTTGCGCTTCGCGAACCATTGCCGCCGGATTCTGGTTAGCAACTTCGTCGCGTCGGTCTTGTCGAGCATGATCGCGCGGGTTGACCAGCGATAGGCGAAGGCGAGGCGGTTGAGCTCGTCGAGCAGCCCCGGCCATGTCGACGCCGGAAATCCGGTGATCGTCAGAGTGCGCAGATGCGCCGAGCCGAGCCGCGGCTCGAGCCCGCCCACGAGCGGCTCATCGGTCAGAAGCGCGTCGAGATAGACCGGCGTCTCAGGCACGCGGACGCGCTGCCGCTTCGTCGAGACGGTCGAGTGGAGATATGTGAGCGTCTCACCGTCATCGAGCCACTCGGCCTCGGGCATGAAGCCCTCGACCAGATGGAGGACGCGGTCAGTCCGGTCACTGAAGCTCGCAACATGTTCGCGCGCATCGACGCCCGATCGCGCCATCCCCTCATAGAGCCACCCTTCCGCCCGCGAAGCGTCCTCGGCGGGCGGCATCCACAGGAGGGTCAGGAAGTAGCGGCTTTCGTAATGCGCCCCCTCCTCCCGGAACTGCTCGCGGCGCTCCATATCGAACAGCGCCGAGGCCGGGTCCGGGAAATCCGACTGCGGATAGTCGCTCGCAGGCAGGCGCTGCGCCTCGACGAACACCGCCCAGCCGGAGCCGAGCCGTCGAAGGGCATTATTGAGCCGCGAGGTGACGGCGACCAGTTCGGCGGGCGTGGCGCTGTCGAGATCTGGACCGCGGAAGCGCGCCGTGCGCTGCAGCGATCCGTCCTTGTTCAGCACCACGCCCTCGCCCACCAGCGCGACCCACGGGAGAAAATCGGCGAGGCAGGCGGATTTCGAGCGATATTCGGCGAGATTCATCATGGCCGCATCCAGACAGGATATTTGAGGTGACGCCGGGCGACGTCGACGAACTGGGGATCGCGGCGCGCCGCCCACACGGACAGCGCATGGCCGATCGCCCAGACGGCGAGACCCGCGACCCAGAGGCGGAGGCCGAGGCCGATCGCTCCCGCGAGCGTGCCGTTGACGATCGCGAGCGACCGCGGCGCGCCGCCGAGCAGGATCGGTTCGGCGAGCGCGCGGTGGACCGGCGCAAAGAAGCCCGGCACCTCCCCTTCCCGGTCCGTCACACCAGCGCTCCGCCGCCGAACGAGAAGAAGGAGAGGAAGAAGCTCGATGCCGCGAAGGCGATCGACAGGCCGAACACGATCTGCACAAGGCGGCGGAAGCCACCCGACGTGTCGCCGAACGCGAGGCTGAGCCCCGTTACAATGATGATGATCACGGCGACGATCTTCGCGACCGGCCCCTCGATGCTCTCGAGGATCGATTGCAGCGGCGCTTCCCACGGCATCGACGAACCGCCAGCGTGGGCGGGAGCGGAAACGGCGAGCGCAACGAAAAGCGCGGTCGAACAAAGCATGGCGCGGCGTGCGCCATGCCGGCAGGCATGGATCATGGACGGTCTCCTTCAGGGGTGATGAGCGAGGTGAGCCGGTAATCACCGGCCACGGGATCGAGTCCGTCGACGCGCGCGAGTTCGGCAAGGCGCCGCCCGGCGCCGTCGCGAACGAGGACAGCGACGAGATTGATCGTCTCCGCAAGCAGCGCGCGCGGGACGGTGATTACTGCTTCCTGGATCAGCTGCTCCATCCGACGGAGTGCACCCAGCGCGCTGCCGGCATGGATCGTGCCGATACCGCCGGGATGGCCAGTACCCCACGCCTTCAGAAGATCGAGCGCCTCGGCGCCGCGCACTTCTCCAATAGGAATGCGGTCGGGGCGTAGCCGCAGCGACGACCGCACCAGGTCGGACAATGACGCGACACCGTCCTTCGTGCGCATCGCGACGAGATTGGGAGCCGCGCACTGGAGTTCGCGCGTGTCTTCGATCAGCACGACCCGATCGGATGACTTCGCAACTTCGGCAAGTAAGGCGTTGGTAAGAGTTGTCTTCCCCGTACCGGTTCCACCCGCGACGAGAATGTTCTTCCGTTCGGTGACCGCACAGCGGAGGATCTCCGCCGAGAGGTCCGACATGATGCGGGCATCGACATAGTCGCCGAGCGTGAACACAGCGACGGCGGGCTTGCGGATCGCGAAGGTCGGCGCGGAAACGACCGGCGGAAGCAGGCCTTCGAAACGCTCGCCGGTCTCGGGTAGTTCGGCCGAGACACGCGGTGAGCCGGCGTGAACCGAAGTGCCAACGTGATGCGCGACAAGGCGGATGATGCGTTCGCCGTCGGCGGCAGCCAGATTGAGGCCGCTGTCGGAAATTCCGACGCCCAGCCGGTCGACCCAGAGGCGACCATCGGGATTGAGCATGATTTCGATGACCGCGGGATCGGCTAGCCAGTCGGCGATCATCGGTCCGAGGGCGGTTCGCAGCATTTGCGCGCCCCGGCTCTGTGCCTCTACGCTGTTGAGACCTGTGCCCATGTCCACCCCGTTTGATGACCGGGCAACCGCGCCCGGCTCGACGGGGATGAGTAAGGGACGCAGAGAATGTCCTCGTTCAACAGGCTTTTAGGCGTAGTAGTGCCCAGGCGCTGACAAACGCAGGCAGGCGCACTGCCGCGATTTATCGGATCTACGCCAGACTACTACGATGCTTCGATTTGATCGCGCGGGGACGTGTGTGACAAAAGCATGGCTATGTATGATTCGGGGTCGCACCCATCAAAAGAACTGGAACGCTGGCTGCGCCTCACCGAGAAGCAGCGGGCCTGCCTTGACCTGCTCATTGAGCATAAGACCTCGAAGGAGATCGCTCGGCTCCTCGATATTTCGAAGCATACGGTGGACCAGCGCCTCAATCTTGCGCGCGATACACTCGGGGCGCAGGACCGGAACGACACCGCTTTCATCTATCGCCGGCTCAAGGACAGATACGATCGAGTGACATACGACGCGGTGGAGGTTCCGCCGCCACCGGCGTTGGTGCGATCCGAGTTTCCGGATGGCGGCTCGCCCAACCTCATGGAACTGCACGACAGTTCTGCGCTGCGGGGGGAGTCTTCGGGAATTCGCCTGCCATTCAGAGGTCTTTTTAGGCGTGATCACAATTCGGCAAACCGGCTGTGGATTTATATCGCCGGACTGGCCGCTACGGTCTGGATTGTTCTGGGTGGCCTTGGAATTGCCCAGGCGCTGAAGCAACTGATCTAGCGCTGACCTCTCTTCAAATCGATCCAGTATGCCGGGGACATGTAACCCCGGCAAAGGAGAAGTTATGTCTCAGAATATCGCCGCAATGGCGGCCAGGTTGCATCGCGACGTGCCTCAGGCTGAGGGCAGTATCGACGACGCGCTGATCGCTGTCTCCACGCTTACCACAAGCGTCGTCATGGCGCGGCGAGCGATGGGCGCGCCGGCAAAGACCGGGCAAGGAACGATCATACGTCTCGTCGAAGCCCAGCTGTCGCTCGTCAAGGTCAGCGGCAGCATACTTCGCGCGCACAGCGAACTCGCCGAAATCGGCAAAGAGACAGCGGGCTATGATCTGCGCGAATGCCCGTCCGTTGCTGGCGCGGAGGTGGTCCCGCTGTCTTCGGCCGCTTGAAGCGAATTGACCGAGCGCGATCAGCATGAAAAATAACGAGAATGCGAATTGCGATTTTCGCCTCCCTCCTGCTGATCGCTCTCATCTATGCCGCTTGGAAGGGTGGCGGACCCGAGAGAATGATGGTCGCGATCGCGGTCATCATCGTGATCTTCGATCGCTTGCTGGTCGGTTTCGACGTCGTTTCTTATCAGTCGCTCGATCTTGGCTATCTGGCGCTCGACATCTTCGGGACTGCGGCGACTCTCGGTCTGGCTTTGGTAGCCTATCGGTTCTGGACGATCCCGGCGGCGATCCTCCATGCGCTGCCTCTGCTCGCCCACCTGAGCCGTGCGGCGGACCTCTCGATCAGCCCCGTCGTATATCTGACGATGCAGGTGGCCTCGTCCTGGCTGATCCCACCATTGCTCATCCTTGCAACCTGGCATCACCAGCGTCGCCTGAAGCGGCACGGCAGCGATCCGTCTTGGCACGTCTCGTGGAGATCGCCGCCCCTGGACGCGGAGCAGAACTTGCCAACGCACTCCTAGACGAATTCCAGTCGCTCGGGCGCCTCTGGGCGCAGGAACCCGAAGCCATCGGCCGAATTGTGGGCCGCCATTCTCCTATCGTGTCCGCGATTCTATGTGCCCGCGACGCCGCGGTCGCGGCGGCAAGCGCCGACATCCGCGGAATCCGCATCGACCCATTTGCCGCCGAGCTTAGGCGATATCTGATCCTGTCGATGGGCAGTCTTGTCGATGAGCGGTTTCGCATCCTGTTTCTCGACCCTTCGCACCGCCTGATCGCCGACGAGGAGATGCAGCGCGGCACGATTTCGCAGATCAGCCTCTATCCCCGGACGATCTTCCGGCGCGCCCTCGAACTGAACGCCGCTGCCATCATTCTCGTCCACAACCATCCGAGCGGCGATCCGACGCCAAGCCGGGAAGATATCGACGTGACACGGCGACTGGATCAGATCGGCCGGTCGCTCGGTGTCGAGGTGCTCGACCATATCATCGTCACTGCGGCCTATGCGCACCATCTAGTGAACCGCGAGCCTGTCGCAACGAACGTCTCCAGCCCACCGTTCACCCTCCGGAGCCCCGATCGTTCGCCGCCTGACCACGAGGATGTCGCGCTCGCCAATGCGCGCGCTATGTTGCGCAGGCGCTTGCTCCGCCAGCAACTGCTCGGTGCGGCCGAACTGTTCGGCGATCCGGCTTGGGAGATGCTAGTCGACCTCTTCATCCACGAATGCGAGCGAAAACCGATTTCGATCACCTCACTGTCCGTAACGCCGAGCCTCCCGCTAAGCAGCGCCATCAGGCTTTGTCAGAAGCTTTGCGATGCGGGCCTCATCAGGCGCGTACCCGATCCATATGATGGGCGGCGCACCTTCATTCGCCTCAATCCCGAGGTGTCGCACCGCATTCGCGCCTATTTTCTTGCCGGCCCCGATTGAGAAGCCTCGCCGCTCAGTTCCACCGAGAGCTTCGCTCCTCCCTCCATCCGCCTCGCGAGAGCCTCGACGAAACCCTCCCACCGCCTCTTGCCGGTCGCCTGCGCCGCCGGCAGCGCGCTGTCGGGAAGC